>Ga0078972_1013619_pt1 | contig 13319 bp, 10 predicted proteins | sample YelNatPaOPGAMG01_FD_67568 | JGI IMG/M metagenome (GOLD analysis project Ga0078972, IMG submission 67568) | Hot spring thermophilic microbial communities from Obsidian Pool, Yellowstone National Park, USA - OP-RAMG-01 (SPADES assembly) (version 2) | ecosystem: Environmental > Aquatic > Thermal...
AGAAGCCGACGAAATGCTGGCAGGGTGTAAAGCCAGCCAATTGGCATTGATCGCCATGTTGGCGCCAAATTCGACGGAAACCCGCATCCAATTAACCGTTAAATATGCACAAGGATTTCTCTATTTGGTATCCCTGACAGGAGTGACCGGTGAACGGGAAAGCTTGGCAGAGGACTTATATCATTTTGTCGAGCGGGTGAGAAGGTCCACTTCCCTACCCCTGGCGGTTGGTTTTGGAATTTCGACTCCTATCCAGGCGCAGGCAGTGGCAAAAATTGCCGATGGGGTGATTATTGGATCAGCGCTAATTCGAGCTGCTCAAACTGGAGAAGTGCACGCCGTTACGGGTTTAGTAAAGCAGTTCCGGCAAGCGATGGCAAGAGATAAATCATGATGTTTGAAGGCATCGTGCCATGAATGTCAAGTCGATAACAAATAACGATGGCACTTTGTGATTGCGTGGATTGAGATAAATCAGGGAGATTTTTTAAGACCACCTATCACTTTTTAAGGAGATTTAAACTGCTCTCGTTTTCGTATTATCTCTTCCCTGGCTTGGCTGATGGTTTCGAACACGTTTACTTCCTCTACCGACGGATCAAAACTATCCAGATAAGGTTCTGGTTTTACCAATTGGTAAACAGCTCCGTCTTTGGACCGTGTCAGGTAACCATAGTCAACTAACAGGCGGCGGATTGTGACCCGATCGATATTTTTTACTTGGCCAACGGCTTTAATCCAATTATCAATTTGCTCATTGAGCTCTTTTTCGGTGAATGTTTCATTCAAGTTAAGCGACATTACAACGCTCTTTAAAATGATGAATTGATCACTTTTGTTTTTGGGGAATTCGGATAATCCGCTGCGTAACAAGAGTGTCACTAAACGTTTGATAAACATTTCTTTGGTTATTTTCTCGTCTTTGTCCATCCGTGCTCATCCTTTCGCTACTCGGCTTTCGTGATGATAAAGTTGGTAGCGCCATACATGAATGTCTTCATTGTAGCACTAATTAATATTTTATGTACAATAGTAAAACGATTCCCTTTCTCGGGGATGTTTGTAGCGATGTATTCAAATAGCGATTAATTTGTTGATGATTTGTTACGGGATCAACCAGTAGTGAGATTAATTAACACTTGTTTTAATACCTCAACCGCTAGATGATACTCTTGCAGCGAGAGGTGTTCGTTCGGCGTGTGATCGAGATTGGAATCACCAGGCCCATAGGCGAGGATGGGGCATTTCCAATGAGGAGCCACGATATTCATATCCGCAGTGCCGGTTTTTAATGCAAAGCTTGGTTCACCCCCCTGACCACGAATAGCTTGTAAAAAACTCCGTACTAATGGGTTGTTTTTCTCTGCCCGATATGCTGAAATGGGATAGCCAATCCGTGTGATTTCGGAATAGACATTTGCATTATGGTTGATGATTTGGTGCAATTGCTGATACCATTCCTCTGGAGAAAAACCAACTGGCAAGCGAACGCCAATGCGTAATTCGGCATGTTCCTGAAAACCGTCTTCAAAGGAATGAAATTCACGCAAGGTGGGAGTTACCTGATCGAATTGGCGATTTTTCTCGTCATTAAACTCAATACTCCAACTTTGTAAGCGCCGCCATGCTTCAAATGCCGCTTCACATATGCTTTCCTGAGAGGAGGCAGTGTGAGTTATGTTTTGGTGAAATTCGATTTTTGCCCAGGCAGTACCTTTATATCCCAAGGTCATTCGCTGCCATTGACTTGGTTCGCCAATGATTGCATATTGTGGGTGATATTGTTCAACAATATGGCGGGCGCCTTTCGAATCGCCTTCTTCATCGACTGCGCCAATGACGATGATTTCCCAGCCTGGACGCACGCCAATCTCGGATACTGCATCGACAAAGGCAGCCAAAGGACCTTTTGCGTCAACACTCCCTCGTCCATAGAGATCATCTCCCTCTAGGTGAACCTCAATATTTCCGCTGACTGTGTCAATGTGACCCAGGAAAACAATTTGCTGCTCCCCTGTTCCCATTTTCCCTACCGCATTACCCGCTTCATCTGAATATGCTTGTGTGAATCCTAATTCCTTCATGCGCGAAACCAACCAGCTAACCGCCTCTTGTTCTTTACCAGTTGGGCTGTAGTGTTCAATTAACCCCAGCAGTGTGATAGGGATATCCATAGGTTTGTGGTTTAACCTCGTTTAATTAATCTCTTCTGTTTCTGTTATCGGGTGGGTCAATACCATTTCCAACGCCTGCGCCACTCGATCTAATTGCTCTGGTTGGATGACCAGGGGCGGTAATAATCGGATCACATTCATCCCAGCATTTAATACCAGGATGCCCTGATCAGTCATGGCTTGGATATAGGGTGCCACTTTTTGTTTTAGCTCGATGCCGATCATCAATCCCAAGCCGCGTACCTCACGGATCAATGGGGAAGGAATGGATTTCAATTGCTCGCGGAATCTTGTTCCCAGTTGCTCGGCGCGTTCGGGCAATTTTTCTTCTTCGATGACCTCTAGGGCGGCTAAGGATGCCGCGCAGGCTAATGGATTGCCGCCGAAAGTCGAGCCATGCCAACCAACGCTTAATGGGCCAACCCGTTCGCTGATCAACGTTGCACCCATTGGCAAGCCGCCAGCGATAGATTTACCAACGCTGACTAAATCGGGTTCTAAACCATAGCGCTGATAGGCAAACAACCTGCCCGTCCGCCCAAAACCCGTCTGGACTTCGTCGATAATTAATAAAGCGCCACGGGAGCGGCAGATATTTTGGGCTCCTTGCAAGAATTCTGGTGTAGCAGGATAAACCCCACCCTCCCCTTGCACCACTTCGAGAATTACCGCTGCGGTTTCCTCATTCACTGCTTCAGCAAGTTTTTCCAGGTTGTTATATGGAACATGGCTAAATCCTGGTACAAGCGGTTCAAAGGGGTCACGATATTTTTTGTTGTGGGTCGCTGACAAAGCACCCATAGTGCGACCATGAAAGGCGCGCATTGCAGCCACAATATTTTTCCGTCCGCTCGTGGCACGGGCAAACTTCAAAGCTGCTTCCACAGCTTCGGTACCAGAATTACATAAATAAACTCTTGACATGTTTGTGAGTTTGCATAAACGCTCTTGTAGAGCGGCGCGCTGGTCGTTATAGAACATTTCCGGGCAAGTGATCAATCGTTCAGCTTGAGTGGAAATTGCCTTTACAATGGCAGGATGCACATGACCTAAATTCCCCACTCCTTGTCCCCCTACACAGTCAATATATTCCCGTCCTTGGTCGTCGTATAATAACGCTCCTTTTCCTGCTACGATGGTCAGATCCCGTTTTGCATAAACCCCAGATGTATATTGCGCTTCCAGTGTTCGAATATCCATTGTATACCTCACCGATTAAGAATTTGTAAACCAAGTACCATTACCCTGCAAAGCATTTTGAATGGGTGAAGATAGGCGTCCGTCGGCGATGACCACCTGCCCGACTCCACCCTCTAGAGCTTCCTGCGCTCCGAGCACCTTTTTCTTCATTCGCCCTTGTGCAAATTCCAGGGCTTGTGTAATCCCATTAACGGAAATTTTTGGAATTAATGTGTTTGGGTCTGGGAATTCCCGTAATAGACCGGGAGCCGCGGTTAACAACAATAATGTTTCTGCTCGAAGCGCCGCAGCAACCATTGCCGCTGCCCGGTCGCCATCCACATTTAACATTTCCCCTTTTGAGCTGACTGCTAACGGTGCAATGACGGGGAGGTAGCCTTGTTCCAACAAAGTAAGCAGTAAACTGGTGTTAACGGAGGTGATTTTGCCGCTGTAATCGTCATGAATCAGGCGCTTGCGCCCATTTTCGAGACTAACAACCGTCTCTTTCCTTTCTGCTAATAGGAGTCGCCCATCTACCCCGCTTAATCCCAGTGCATTCACGCCGAGTTGTTGGAGTTGTTCCACTAGCAAGGCATTGACTTTCCCTTTTACTGCCATCGCAAAAATCTCTAAGGTTTTTCGATCCGTGTAACGCGAGGTATACCCCGAAGGAGAAGTGATAAACCGAGCTGGATGATGGAGGGCTTCCCCAAGCAAATTAGCTTCGGATGAACCGCCATGGACTAAAACTACACGCTTTGTGGAATTTTGGAGGATTTGCACTACATCTTTACAAATTGCGCTGAAATCAACTCCCTCTGTTCCGCCTAATTTAATAACCAAAATTGGATGATGGTTCTGTGTAGAATTCATTTAACGTTTTCCTTGACTAGATTGGATGTAAACCTGGGAATTCTAATCCAAGGGTTTCCTCGAACCCAAACATGAGATTCATACATTGCACAGCACTACCGGCTGCGCCTTTCATGAGATTGTCAATTGCGCACATGGCAACGAGATGATTATGTTGTTCGTCGAAGTCAAAGCCCAGGTCAGCATAATTGGAGCCTGCTAATATTTTTGGCTCTGGAACGCGGTAGATTCCCCGTTGTTCTTTCACCAGGCGGATAAAGGGATTTTCATTGACAACTTCGCGGTACGCCCGCCATATTTCTTTATTGGTAATTCCCGCATTGGCAGTGGCATGCACGGTTGCTAACGCCCCCCGCACCAGGTCTACTGAGGTCATTGTCATGACCACCTGGTTCAATCGGCTTTCTTGAATTACTTCTGCTGTGTGGCGATGTCCAAATGGGGAAAATGTGCGGATCACGCTGCTGCGTTCTGGGTGATGGGTGCCTGGGTTCCCCTCGGCGCCGCCTTCGGATGACCCGACTTTGATTTCGATCACGACTGGTTTTTCAGTGTCAATCAGGTTCGCTTTGATAAGGGGTAAAAGTGCTAAATTTGCAGCTGTGGCATTACAACCTACACCGCTGATGTAATGGGCTTGCCGGATTTGCTCACGATGAAGTTCTGGTAATCCATAAACAAAACGATCTAACCATTCCGGAGCAGCATGTTGGTTTCCATACCATTGTTGATACAGATTTGCGTCGCGTAAGCGAAAATCGGCCGAAAGATCAATGATGTTGGGAGCAATTTCTGCATATTGGTTGATCTCTAGTTGGGCTTTCCCGTGGGGTAATGCTAAAAATAAAACGTCACAAGGTTCAAGCGCGGCTGGATCGCAAAACTTTAGCGTCGTCCTTTTTCGCAAATTTGGGTGGACTTGATAGACATACTCCCCTAAATGACTCCTCGAGGTTGCCTGAGCAATCTCTACTTGTGGATGATCAGATAACAAGCGTAAGAGCTCTCCGCCGCTATAACCAGATGCGCCAACAATAGATGCCCGTATCATTCTCTCCCCCTTGAATGAATGATGAAGCTGCAATGAAATATTTTCATAATACTTTGACCTCTCCTCGAGCTACTTGTAGGAAATAATCCACCAATTTTCCGGGGATATCTACTCCAGTGATCGGATAACTGGTGTGAAATTCCATGGTGTGATTCACTTCATTGATTTCGAGCCCCCGTTCTGGATGCTCGAAGACATCGATTGCAAGAACCCCACCACCGACAGCTTTGGCGGCTTTCAAACAAATGTCGCTTAATTCGGGGGTGACAGGGCAATTTTCACCGCTGGCACCTCGTGCCGTATTCGTGATCCAATGTTCCGACTTTCGATAAATTGCCGCGATGACCTCATCTCCGACCACAAAAGCACGAATATCGCGCCCTGGTTTATCAACGTATTCCTGAATGTAATAAATGGTATGCTGATAAGAGCCCAAAGTCTCTTTGTGTTCCAGCAAGGCTTCAGCTGCGTCGCGGTCATTAATTTTCGATACCATCCTGCCCCATGAACCGACAACGGGTTTCAACACCACTGGGTAACCAAGTTCCTCGATGGCTTGGAGCGCTGATTCGGTGGAGAAGGCAGTCAATATGCGTGGTTGCGGAATATTAGCTTTAGCTAACGCTGCGCTGGTTGCCAATTTATCCCCACATGTTTCCGCGACAGCAGCGGTATTGACCGTAGGAATCCCCATGGAGTTAAGGACTTTTACAGCATATAAGCCGCGTCCAAAGCTGATACTTCGTTCCAATACTGCCGCATATTTTTTCCAGGGGTTGGGATTTTGTAAATCGAAATAGATAACGCGGTCGTCAAGGAGGTCATAGGTGACGCCACGCTTTTCCAGTGCGCTGACAATCCATTTTTCCTCAACCCGCATGCGCGAATAAATTACACCAACATGGATAGAAGAGTTCATACATCAAATCCAATAACCGATGTGAATAGAAGATCGGGGTGATTATTCACCCCAATCCTCTGCTTCCATTGGCGCTGGAGCCACTTCGGGTGGGTCTAGGGAAACCACTTCCAGGTCAATCCCGCAATCGGGGCAAACGACGATCTCGTTGACAAAGGTATCGTTTGCCAAATCAATTTCTGCTTCACATTCTGGGCAATAGATATTACTCATTTTTGATCCTCCGATAGTTTAGTCATAAGATAAAAAAACCCTCCTAGGAAGGAGGGCTTTTTATAAGCATATTGATTGACCGCTAAACACGTAAGACTACACAGCCCATCCTTCCTGGCGAAGGTGAGTTCGGACGTGGAGCGAACGGCTTAGCGAATAACGTTAACATCGTGAATAAATATAATCCTTATCAAAAGTAGTGTCAAGCACTCAGCGTAGAAAAAATAAACAAAATCTAAAAGCGTTTTTCGTGCAAATTAAACGGAGATATTCACGGTTTTGCCAACTGCTGGATCTAAAGAGGATGATTGTTGTATCATCTTAAGCAATGCTTGTGCTTGATTTTTTTGTTGATCTTGGATAGATTTCATTACCGCCACTGCAAGTTGTAATTCGAGGTTGGAATTTTGATTGTCGATGGCTAGTTGTGCTAAGTTGTTTTCAAAAGAGACATCGTTAATTGCCATTTTGAAATGCTCCTTGTTCTTGATCATTTATATGGGCAAGTGGATCCTTTTGACCTGAACTTGGTAGAATGGTTATTACAAATTGAATTTCCTGCTGAGAATAATCGAGGTTATATGTGTTGGTGTATTGAATGTAAGGTTTGCCTTTACCAGAAAGGTAAATTGTGGACGGGTTAAAATTATTTACGTGCTGCTGCGAGTGGAACATAGTTAATAAAGCAAGTAATTCCTGAATAGCTTGGGCTATTTTGTCATTGGACAATAAAGATTGTATGGCTTCTTGATCAAATAAAACAAAGATAGGTTGATCACCATTATTTTTGATCGCTTCCTGTACTCCATTGACAAGATCGTTGAGTATTTCTTGCGGTTGTCGGATTGGCTTAACATAATTTTGCACTGCAACATGGTCATATTGAAACTGGGATTGTTTAATAAAAAATTGAAATGAAATACCCCCTTCGGGAAAATTCCGCTCAGCTAAGCCCAGATTTGCGGAAGATATTGTAAGGTTTATTTGTATCGATCCACTCTGCGCATGAAGAGAAAAAGCCTTTTTTATTTGAATAGAATTGCTTTGTTCTGGGTTTACATAGGTAAATGAAACAGTCGCCGCGTTGATGGAATAATCAGACCATTGATATGCCAGCGCGAGTTTACTTTGCGGAGAAAGGGTCAGGTTATCCGCCCTTGAGGGGTTTAATGATGGAGATGAAGGAGAACTTACCTCGTACTTTGGAAAGTTAAAGATATTTATAGGGGAATTTGTTAACTGAGAAATCTCCATATTATTATTATCGGCAGGGTGATGAAATTATTTAATGAAAAGCGTAATTATTCAGCATAGCTGTCATAGGCAAGGAGCGTTTTTTGCGACGGAAGCAATTTATAATTAGGTAGAAAGAGAGCTTAGCTTATTTATTCATGACATCATATTGAAAGGTTTATATGATGACCAAGATTGTTTTGATTGAAAAGAGCTGCCTGCATGGAATTTACGCTAAACCCAGCGATTATACTGCTTATATCACTACATACCATTACAAGTTGTGCTGGAAATTTGATAAGAAATCCGTCCACGCTTGGGCAACGAATATCTGAATGAGTGCGCTGTTCGTCCATTCGTGGAATAAGTCGTGGACAGCATGCTATCACATTCGAAGCCTCCACCGATATTATTACCTCTTCGAATGTTGCCTTCCACCGGTATAGTCGAATCTCGCCATGACAAGTGCCAGTCGGAAGATGGTTTCACGAGATAGCCATGATAGCTGTTTCCTAACATTATTTTTGAAATAAAAGCTAAATACTTATTCTGATTTTGACTTTTAACAACTCAAATTTGATTTCAATTTCCATTTGTTCATTCTTCTTTATCTTCTATTTAACCCTTGGGTTTATACTTTGCCACCTACTTTGTAGCGTAGGTTGGATCAAATAGCTGATGCCCTAATACTCCTTCATCTGTTAATCAGCTTGTGTGTTTCCTATCAATAATTTGGAGTAGTTTGCGGATAATATGATTATACAGTACTGCCTAATTGTAGAGATGTTTTAAGCAAATAGAGTAATTCACCATTTCAAAAATTGGTTTTTGTTCTATATCTATTAATAATGCTTGAAGATTTTTTTGATTGATATATTTATTTTTGAAGGTCAATCTATTATTTATTAATAGATGTGAGGGGGGTACTACTTGACTCGGCCTCAAATTAAGGTTATAACATTTTTGAAGGGAAAGGATGGTCATCATTTCATGTTTTCGATTGTAGATTGCCAAATTATTCAAGAAGAATTCATGTATAGCTTATAAGACTATTATATTGAAGAGCAAAGTTAAAAACGGTTAAACCCCATTATGGCTATTCACACATTCATTTAAGGAGAGCAAAAATGAGAACAAAACTGTATGTTACAATCATTATTGTCGTGAGTTTGGCTTTGGTGGGAATCTGGGGCACTAATGCTCAGGATAGCCAGCCTCTCACCCTCAACATCAATATAGAAGCTGATCCGCCTACTCTTGATCCTGCTTTGGCAACTGATACGACATCGCTCAACGTCATCGAACAGCTTTTCATCGGGTTGGTCGACCTAGACGATGATACGGCCGAGATAAGGCCTGAACTGGCGACATCCTGGACCGTATCGACTGATGGTACCATCTACACTTTCAATTTGCGCAATGATGTCTACTGGACAGATGGTCATCGGGTCACGGCCGGCGATGTTCGCTATGGCATCCTGCGTACATTGAATCCGGCAATACATTCGAGCTACGCCTTTCCACTCTTCATCATCAAGAATGCAGATGGATATCATAGTGGTAGCATTACCGACCCCAATCAAGTTGGTGTGACTGCTCTTGATGATACCCATCTCCGCATCACCCTAGAATACCCTGCTTCCTACGCTCTTTCCATTCTCTCAATGTGGATTGCGCGACCAATGCCCCAATGGGTAATTGATGCCTGGGGCAATGCTTGGACGAACCCTGCTCACATTGTAACTAACGGGCCATACCGACTTACGGAATGGGTTCATAATGATCACATTATCTTGGAAAAGAACCCCACCTATTACGACGCAACCAACGTCCAGATCGAGCGAATTAAAATGTGGATGGAGGACGAAAGTACAGCTTGGACGATGTATCTAAACGGACAATTGGATACGGCAATTATACTCACTGGCCATGCAAACGAGGTCTTTCCACAGGAAGTGCATATCCAGCCCAGCGCCTGCAATTATTTCTATGGCTTCAGCATTTCTCAACCACCTTTTAATAACCCGCTGGTACGGAAGGCATTCGCAGCTGCAACTGATCGTGAAGGATTGATTCAAAATATTACTGGTGGTATACAGCAGCCAGCCCTCACCTTTACACCGCCTGGTGTCTTTGGTTATATAAATGGCTACGTTGAGGGTGTTGGTATCCCATATAACCCAACCCAAGCTCGGCAATGGCTGGCGCAAGCTGGTTACCCCAATGGGCAGGGATTGCCGCCCATCACACTATGGTTCAATACCAGCACAGGACATCAAGCAATTGCCGAATACCTCCGCAATAACTGGTACACCACCCTGGGTGTGAACGTGACACTAAAGAGCATGGATTGGAAATCTTATATCAGTGAAATTCTCAAGGGTCAGTTTCAAATCTGGCGATTGGGTTGGTGCCAGGACTATCCTGATGCCAACAATTTTCTTGTAGATGCCATTAACAACAATCGTGGCGCCTTTGGCGGTTGGAACAACCCTGTCTATGAAAATCTAGTAACCCAGGCTGCGCGGGAACAGAACCCAGATACTCGTAAAGCCCTATATAAGCAAGCAGAGGAGATCCTAGTAGAGACGGATGCTGTAATGTTACCATTATATTACCAAACATCTATTCTAGCTGTCAAACCATATCTGGAACGTACCTACGGCACAAGTGGCAATATTGACATCGCTACCTGGCGCATCACAAGATCTAGCAGCACGGCAAGTCATGCAGATGGAGGCACATTGACTTCTTATAACAATGACACCACCATCCAGATTCCGCCCGGCGCGATCACAGATACCGTTGTCCTTACCTACACTCCCGCGTATATCATGCCGCCCGGTGGAAATCTCACCGGTATCGGCCACGAGTTTGACGTAACCGCCGTCTATAGTAGCACCAACCAGCTAGCCAATATTGTCCCAGGTCAAACCTATACTCTCACCGTACAATACACCGATGCAGAGAAGGGGGCGGCTATTGAGAACACTCTAGCGCTGTACTATTGGGATGGCAGCCAATGGGTGAAGGAACCCAGCAGTGTGGTGGATATAGCGGCCAATACCATCACGGCTCATCCCGATCACTTTTCCAAGTGGGCGGTACTAGGCGAGACGAGGCGCGTATATTTGCCATTGATTTTGAAAAACCGTTGAATTTGGGGGCATCAGAGCAGAAACTTACGCTGATGCCCAAAATTTAGAGATTAGAGATGAGCCATAACCTTCGCTTGGAGCTTACTGCGTCCTCAGAGCTTCGCGCCTTGGCACAGCAATTCAAGAACAAATTGTTGTACTCAATAAAAATCATACCAAATGGGAGGTTTTGATGAAAAAGAATAATCTGATCTTTGTAATAACTCTTATCGTACTGGCTTGGCGATTAAGTGGGTTGATGACAGCTCAGGGGGCCAAAATGCAGGATTCGATATACCTTACCCAGGTACTTGAGGTTTCCGAAAGCTCCCCGCCCTGGGAGCCGGAGTTTGGTAAACCGTTTGTCCCACAGACTTCTTTTCTTACCCGCAGCACGGCGGAAGAATCTGAGATGGGGATAGCTTCTGTTCCCCTTGGCCAATCGGGACTGTCCTTCCGCTATGTGCAAACGTTTGGGGTGACGGAGGAACCGTTCATTGAGACATACGACCATTTCTACGGGGTGGAAGGCATTGGAACAATAGCAAATGCCGTATGGATTGCCGACACTCACGCTCACCGCGTAGTCAAATTTGACACCAGCGGTAATTTCTTAACAAAGATCGGTAAGGCTGGCGTCGATGATTCCACTGGCACCCCACTAGAACGCATTACTGATGTCGCTGAAGATAACAGCGGTAACGTCTGGGTGGTAGACGCGGAGGCGAGGCATGTTGTGAAATATAATAACAGCGGTGAGAAGATTGGTGAATTGGGTAAGGCGTGGAAATCTGGCTCGACTAACGATCGCTTTGATGATCCGATCAGTATTGCCTTTGATACCAGTGGCAACATCTACATCAGCGACAGCGATTACTGGGACAGCGAAAGCGGCAACAACCGCATACAGATTTTCGACAGCAGCGGCAATTACATTGCCACCATTGGCGGTAACCCATGCGGGACGGGCAATACTCAATTGTGTTGGCCACGGCATATCGCTATCTACAGCAACTTGCTTTACGTGGCTGACGCTGAGAACCATCGGGTGCAGATCTTCAACATCTCTAATCCGAGCACGCCATCTTATGCCGGCACGTTGGGCATCACTGGCCCCGGTTCCGAGAACAACCAATTTGATACCCCGCAAGGGGTAGCGGTCGATGCAAATTATATCTACGTCGCTGACACCGAGAACCAGCGCGTGCAGATCTTTAATCGCAACACACTGGACTACTTTGCCACGCTCGGCGGCAGTTACGGCACAGGCAATTACGAATTCAAGTACCCCACCGATGTGGCAGTGGACGCGGCTGGCAACATCTATGTGGCTGACTATGCCAATAAGCGCGTGCAGCAGTACAATAGTAGCCGCTTCTATCAGCGCACTTATGGCACCACAGGCGTCTCCTATACGGCTGCTGACAACCGCTTCTACAATCCCGAAGGCGTGGCAGTGGGACCTGATGGGAGTATTTACATCGTTGAAGGGTACGGTTACCGACTAGTAAAATTGAATGCTGCGGGTGTGCCGCAATGGACGGTCGGTGAAGCTGGCCAACCCGGTAACGACAATGCTCACTTCAGTTATCTGGAAGACGTGGCAGTCGGTGTAGATGGTCGTATCTACACCGTCGAGGCATGGTCTGGAACGTTGCGGGTAGGCGGTAACCATCGCTTGAAAATCTTCAATCCGGATGGCAGTTACTATGGTGGGTTCGGCGGCTATGGTAGCGACAAATATCAGTTCGGTGCCCCAACAGGAATTACTATTGATCAGAGTGGTACGGTGTACATTGCTGACCGAGACAATCATCGCATTCAAATTTACAACAGCAAGCTGGCTTATGTTGCGACATTAGGTCAAACTGGGGTGCGTGGCTCTGACAATGCACATTTCGACGGGCCCTATGATGTCGCCGTAGATCGCAACGGCTATATTTATGTTGCTGATGAGGGTAATGACCGCATCCAGGTCTTCAACAGCAATCGCCAATACGTGCGCACCATCGGCGGCGGAGGCACGGGCAGCGATTTTAGTCATTTTGACGGTTGGGGACCGCACCATCTAGCAGTGGACAGCCAGGGGCGGCTATATGTAGTGGATTCGGGTAACAGCCGGGTGCAGGTATTTGACAACTTTGCTAACGGCAATGCTTACCTGACCACCATCGGTGGGGCAGGGGGTACTCAAGTGGGTCGTTTCAGCAATGTGATAGGTATCGCTGTCGGGCCGGATGACAGTGTGTACACTTCGGAAACAGACGACAATCACCGCATCCAAAAATTTGCCCCGGGCGTGCCGGGCTGGAAGCAAGTGAACCTCAATGGGTTTGGGGATCCGCAAAATGACTGGATTAGCGGCTTATCTTCATTTCAGGGCGTGCTCTATGCTGCAGGTTATCAGCCTTATGTGTGGCGCATGGGTTCTAACGGAACATGGAATCAAGCCAGCACGCTCGGGTTTGGAGATTCCACAAATTATGAAATTGATGCAATGGCAGTTTTCAGTGACCACCTCTACACCGCCACGTTCA
>Ga0078972_1001639_pt2 | contig 13317 bp, 10 predicted proteins | sample YelNatPaOPGAMG01_FD_67568 | JGI IMG/M metagenome (GOLD analysis project Ga0078972, IMG submission 67568) | Hot spring thermophilic microbial communities from Obsidian Pool, Yellowstone National Park, USA - OP-RAMG-01 (SPADES assembly) (version 2) | ecosystem: Environmental > Aquatic > Thermal...
CCTCGGGGCCACCAGCCAGGCACTCATGGAGGAGAAGCGCGATCTCGTCTTGAGCGTCATCAGGGAGGAAGACCTTGCCTGAAACCGGGGCGCGGCGCGGTCGCGACGGCGATAAGGGCGGCGGTGGTGATGGCTGACGACCTCGGTGTTGGCCAGGTTGCGACGCTTGACCCATCGGGTCAGTTGGCCGTGGCGGCGCGCCTGGGTGAGCATCTCAGGGATGCCTGGCAGCGGGCGACGAGCGCAGTGGCTCACGTCGAGTTGGGTGTGGGCGGGTATCGGCCAAACGGCGTCGTGGTGTGCGGCATGGGTGGTTCGGCCATCGGTGCCGACGTCGTCAAGGCGTGCTTGCCCGAGTTGCCCGTGCCCTTCGAGGTCGTCCGTGGGTACGAGCTGCCGGCATGGGTGTCGCCGCGCACGCTGGTGCTGGCCGTCTCCTACTCGGGCAACACGGAGGAGACGCTCTCGTGCGTGACGAGTGCGCTCGCGCGCGAGTGCCGGCCGGTGTGCGTGACGTCGGGCGGCACACTCGCGGCACTCGCGCGCGAGCGCACTCTGCCGCTCATCACTGTGCCCGCCGGGCACCAACCGCGAGCGGCGATCGGCTATCTGGTGCCGCCCCTCGGAGCGGCGATCGAGGCAGCCGGACTGGCCACGGGGTTCGGCGCCCAAGTCGAGGAGGCGGCGGCCCTCGTCTCCGAGATAATCGCCGGTTTGCTCCCCGAAGTTGACGAAGCCCGTAACCAAGCCAAGCAGCTAGCGCGTCACCTGCACGGTCGGCTGCCGGTCGCCTATGGGGCCGGTTTGACGAGCGTCGTGGCACGCCGCTGTAAGTCGCAGCTCAACGAGAACGCGAAGGCGGTCGCGTTCTGGGCGGAGCTGCCGGAGCTCGACCACAACGAGCTGGTTGGCTGGTCGGGAGTGGATGGCAGCGAGGGTCAGCTGCACGCGATTTTCTTCCTCGACGCTGAGGCACCGGCGCCGCTGCAGCGGCGCGTAGCCCTGACGCGCGAGCTCGTAGAGCGCCACGCTGCCGGCGTAACGACTCTGCAGACACGTGGCCAGACGCCGCTTGCGCGGGTGCTCTCCCTCACGTGCGTGGTCGACTTCACCTCTCTCTACCTCGCCTTGCTGCGCGGCCTGGACCCGGCTCCGGTCGACGTCATCGAGTGGCTCAAACGGCGGATGGCCGGCCACGAAGGGGCAGCTCCGCCGGGAGCCGCGCGGGTGCCCTAACGCGGTGCGGGCCCAGCGGCGACGTAGCGTCAACGGTGCGGCGTGCTGATCGTCCACCAAGAGCTGGCGGGGCAGGCGCTGGTGAGCGTCCTTGCCGCACGCGAACCGATGGTGGAGCTCTCGCGCGAGGAGCTGCGTCCACGACGCCCATTCGTTGGCCGTCTCTTCGAGGTGATTGCGCGGGCCGCCGGCCGACCCTCGCCAGTTGAGCAGGCGCCGGTCTCGTCAGCTGACGAGCGGGTGGTGGATAGCTACGCCGGCGACGCCGACCGGCGCCCGACCCTGACACTCGTGCTGCCGATGCGGTGGCTGGCTGGCGGACCCGTGCCGGATTTAGTCTGGGTGGCCGACCACGTGAACCTTGAGCTGCGCGGCCCGCTGACCGGCCGCTGGCCGGTCAGCGGGCCGCGCAGCTTCCCCGCCATGCACGACCTCTACCGGGCGCCGACTGACCTCACCGACAGCGGCGCCCTCGCGTCTGCCATGGCAACGGGGTCGCTCGGGTCGTCACCAGGTGCGCCGCCGCCGATCGTTCCGGTCGCTCCCCAAAGGCGCACTGGTGGCGAACGTCAACTCCCGCCACCTGGGGTCGCCGGCGAGGCTCGTGTATACTCTCAAGTCACGGTAGCGGGGGTCGCCAACGTCGCTCGGCCAACGCCCTTCGAGCGCCACGAGCTACGCGCAAACGGTTTCGTGGCGGCGTGCGACTGCCTCGTTCCCGCCACGATCATTGCCGCTTACTACGGCCTTGCGGTGATCGCCTTCGGTGTGCCGCGCCCGGCCGATCGACGACGAAAGAAGGGGACACCTTGAACGCAACCGACTACGACATCAAAGACATTTCGCTGGCGCCCGAGGGCGTCTTACGCATCGAGTGGGCCGACATGCACATGCCCGTCTTGGCCGCTATCCGCGAGCGCTTTGCCCGCGAGCAACCGCTGAAGGGAGTGCGGGTCTCGGCCTGTCTGCACGTCACCACCGAGACGGCCAACCTCATGCGGACCCTCAAGGCGGGCGGGGCCGACATCGTGCTCTGTGCCTCCAACCCGTTGAGCACACAAGACGACGTAGCTGCGGCTCTCGTGCAGGAGTACGGCATCCGCGTCTACGCCATCAAGGGCGAAGATGAGAAGACTTACTACGCCCACATCAACGCCGCTGTCGACCACCGACCAAACATCACTATGGACGACGGCGCCGACGTCATCGGTGTCTTGCACGGCGAGCGGCCCGACATGGCGAGCGACATCTTCGGCGGCACCGAAGAGACAACCACCGGTGTGATCCGTCTGAAGGCCTTAGAGGCCGAGGGACGCCTCATGTTCCCCGTCGTCGCCGTCAACGAGGCCAACACCAAGCACATGTTCGACAACCGCTACGGCACGGGGCAGTCAACGCTCGACGGCGTGATTCGGGCGACCAATATCCTCATCGCGGGGACCACGGCCTGCGTGGCCGGCTACGGTTGGTGCGGCCGCGGACTCGCCATGCGTCTCAAGGGGCACGGCGCCGACGTCATCGTGCTCGAAGTCGACCCGCTGCGCGCTCTCGAGGCGGTTATGGACGGCTACCGGGTAATGCCGGCCGTCGAAGCCGCCAAGGTTGCCAAGCTCTTTGTGACGGCTACGGGCGACATCCATGTGTTGCGTAAGGAGCACTTCGAGCTCATGCAGGATGGCACGATCGTGGCTAATACGGGCCACTTCAACGTCGAGATCGATATCCCGGCCCTGGAGGCACTCGCCGTCAAGAAGCGTCGCGTGCGCGAGTACGTCGACGAATACACGCTGGCCGATGGGCGGCGGATCTACTTGCTCGCCGAGGGGCGCTTGGTCAACTTGAGCGCCGCCGAGGGCCATCCGGCCGCCGTCATGGACATGAGCTTCGCCAACCAGTCCCTCTCGGCCGAGTACATGGTCAAGCAGCACGCGCAGCTCGAGAAGAAGGTCTACGTGGTGCCGCGCGAGATCGACGACGAGATCGCGCGCGTGAAGCTGGCGACGATGCAGGTTGCCTGCGACACGCTCACCGACGAGCAAGCGGCTTACCTGGCGTCGTGGGACCAGGGTACCTGAGGCGGTCGCCGCAAGCGCTGTCACGGGCCGCGTGACGCTAGTCCAGCACAAGGCGAGATGAACGTTCCCGACCAAGGTCGCGGCCGCAACCCCACCCCGCTGCGTGTGCGCACGGTTGAGATCCGGCCCGATGCTGTGGTGCTCATCGACCAGCGGGCTCTGCCGGCCGAAGAGCGTTACGTCACCTGCCACACGTGGCGGCAGGTCGCCGACCGGATCATCGATATGACCGTCCGCGGGGCTCCGGCCATCGGCGTGGCGGCGGCGGGAGCGCTGGCGCTGGCGGCCGGCGAAGCCGCCGGCCGGCACGCCAGCGCTCGAGACGCCTTCCTCGGCGCGTTGGAGGAGGCGGCCCAAGGGCTCTTGGCAACTCGGCCAACAGCGGTCAACCTCGCCTGGGCGGTAGGCGAGATGCGTGCCACCTGGCAGGCGAGCGTGGCTGGCGAGACCCCGCGGCACACGGCCGAGCGTCTCCTCAGCAAGGCGCGGGCGATCCACGACGACGACATCGACCGCTGTCGTCGCATCGGCGCCTTCGGCGCCGATCTCCTTAAGCCAGGCGACCGCCTCCTGACGCACTGCAATGCTGGCGCCTTAGCGACCGCAGGCTACGGCACAGCGCTCGGTGTGATTCGAGCAGCCTACGCGCGCTACGGCGATATCGAGGTTGTGGTCGACGAGACGCGTCCCTGGTTACAGGGTGCTCGTCTGACGGCTTGGGAGCTGCAGGTCGAGGGCATTCCCTACCACATCATCACCGACAACATGGCGGGCTACTTCATGGCGCGCGGTGCGGTGAGCGGCGTGGTTGTGGGCGCCGACCGCATTGCCGCCAACGGCGATACGGCCAACAAGATCGGTACCTACCCACTCTCGGTGCTCGCGTACGAGCACGGCGTGCCGTTCTACGTGGCGGCGCCCCTGTCGAGCGTCGATCTCGCTGTGGCGAGCGGCGGCGATATCCCTATCGAGGAGCGCAGCGAGGAGGAGGTCCTCGGGTGTGCAGGGCGGCGCGTCGCTCCGGCGGGAGCGCGTGCTTGGCACCCCGCCTTCGATGTCACGCCGGCAGCCAAGGTGAGTGCCATCATCACCGAGGTCGGAGTGCTCAGGCCGCCGTTCAGTGAGTCGCTGGCACGCGCCTGCAGGGGATCACGAGACGCGCCTGCTACGGGGGTGACGTAGGCCTCACTGCTGTACTATGGCAGTGAGGGACGAGTACGATGGGGAGGGGGCGTAGCATGCGACGAGGTGAGGCAGCGTGAGAGGTTCGGGGGGCGAAGCGCAAACCGAAGCGCAAACGGTGCAGCCAGTCAAAGCCATGATTATGGCCGCCGGTCTGGGCACGCGACTGTGGCCGCTGACCGACTTCATTCCAAAGCCCATGGTGCCCATCCTCAACCGGCCGGTCATGGAGCACATCGTGCGCCTACTCGCCCGTCACGGCGTGCGCCAGGTGGCGGCGAACTTACACTACTGCCCGGAGGCGATCCTGGAGCACTTCGGCGATGGGGCGGCATTCGACCTCAACATTACCTTCCGCTACGAGGAGGAGCTCCTCGGCACCGCCGGAGGCGTGGGCAATTTTCGCGATCTCCTCGGCGACGACACGTTCCTCGTCATCAGCGGCGATGCACTGACCGACGCCGACGTGAGCGCCTTGCTTGCCCGTCATCGGGCGACCGGAGGCATCGCCACGATGGCTGTCAAGCGGGTGAGCGATCCCAGCCTCTACGGCGTCGTGGTTGCCGACGAGAGCGGCCGCGTGACTGGCTTTCAAGAGAAGCCGCCGCGCGACGAGGCGCTCTCCAACCTGTGCAACTGCGGTATCTATGCCTTCGAGCCGCGCATCTTCGACTACGTGCCACCGCAGACGTTCGTCGATTGGGCCACCGACGTGTTTCCGCGCCTGCTGGCTTCTGGCGAGCCCTTTTATCTGTGGGAACTCGACTCCTACTGGAACGATGTGGGCAATATCGACGCCTACCGCCAAGGCAACTTCGATGCGCTTGTTGATCTCGTCGATGTGCCCAAGCCGGGAGTTGAGCTTGCCCCCGGCGTCTGGATCGGCGACGGTTGTCGCGTGGCGCCAAGCGTGCGCATCACGCCGCCAGTGCTGATCGGCGATGACTGCGTGATCGAGGAGGATGTCTCACTGGTTGGCCCGCTCGTCGTTGGCGATGGGTGTACAATCGAGGCAGGTGCAGCCCTCGAAGGCGTGATCCATTGGAATGGAAGCAAGACCGGGCGTAACGCCACCGCTGCCGGGGGGATTGTCGGCAGGGGCGTGCACATTCGTAGCGGCGCAACCGTCCACGAAGGCGCCGTTATCGGCGAGGGCTGCGTGGTCGAAGCTGGGGCGGTTGTCCCGCCGGGCGCTCGAGTCGCTGCTCAGGTGGTGGTTGGGCGCGAGGTTAGGGGCACCGAGGCGGAGGGCGACGACGGCGAGCTTGCCCGCTCGTGAGTGGTCTGCCGCCCGGCCAACGTTCTGCCTTGACGGCGCCCGAGCAAGACGTACCGGCTGCTCGTCTAGCGGAAGCGCCGGGCGCGCCTCTCAACTCACGCGCGACCCGTTCGCCGCGCGCCAGGTCGCGCGCGGTGCTTGCGGCGTGCTTTGGCTTGTGGGCGGCGCTCGGCGGGGTGGGCGAGCGCATCCTCGACCTGATCTTTCCCAAGCGCTGTGTGCAGTGCGGCCTGCCGGGGGAGTGGCTGTGCGCCGAGTGTGCGACACAGCTCCGCTCAGTAGAGGTTGGCTGCCGGCGCTGTGGACGCCCGAGTTCACGGCCGACGGAGAGTTGCCCCGAGTGTCGCGGCCGCGAGCTCGCCTTCGTCGGCGCCGTGGCGGCATTCGTCTACGAGGGGCCGGCGCGGCGGCTGGTGACGGCTTGCAAGTTCAGACACTTACGCTCGCTTGCGAGGGAGATGGCGCGCCTGGCAGAGCCCCGCTTTCGCGCGGCTCTGCCAGGCGCGCCATCTCTGGTCACCTGCGTCCCGGCCGACCGGGGGCGGCGGCTAGAGCGCGGCTTCAACCTGGCCGAGTTGCTCGGGCGCGAACTCGCCGCTGGGGCGGGCGTGCGTTTTGCCTCAGTGCTGGTGCGCGAGCGGGGTGGGGCGCGTCAGTCGGCCCTGTCCGGCGAGCGACGGCGGACCAACGTGGCCGGGGCGTTCTCCGTCTCGGCCGAGGCCGTGCCGCTTGTGCGGGCCGTGAAGCGGGTAGTTATTGTTGATGACGTGTACACCACGGGTGAGACATTGAACCAGTGCGCTCACGCACTGCAGGAGATCGGATGCGAGGTGCATGCTTTCACGTTCGCACGGACCGTGCGTCGCGCGCGTCCGACGGTAGCTGAAACCGAGACCTCATAAAGGAGCAGCGCCGATGAAAATCCAGGTCAAGGGTCGTAACGTCGTCGTCACTGACGCCCTGCAGAAGTACGCCGAAGAGAAGCTGTCCCGCCTGCATCGCTACCTGCAAGAACACAACACCGACGAGGTGACGCGGGTCGAGCTGGAGCTTATGGTGGAGAAGAACCCGAGCATCGCCACCCCGCAGGTTGCCGAGGCGACGGTCTTCACGCGCGGGCCGGTCCTTCGGGCGAAGGAATCCTCGACCGATATGTACGCCGCCATCGACCTGGTCACCGACAAGTTGCAGCGGCAGGTGAAGAAGTACCGCGAGAAGCTGCAGCGCAAGGTCGCTCGTCGGGCGCCGGTCACTGTCGAGGCTGTCCCAGCAGTGACGAGCGACGAGGCCGATCGCCTGGTCGCAGCCGGGGCCCCTCCAGCAGAGGCGGGGGGCGATCATCAGCCCGACGGCATTGTCAAGGTCAAGCAATTCTTGCTCAAGCCGATGTCTCCGGAAGAGGCCGTCCTGCAGATGGAGCTGGTCGGGCACGACTTCTTCGTCTTCACGAACGCCGAGACCAACGACACGAACGTCGTCTACCGGCGGCGCGACGGCCACTATGGCGTGATCGAGCCCGTGCGCGACTGAGGAATCGGGCGGGAGAGCGCCGCACAGCTGCCAGGGCGGCCGGTCACTCCGTCGGCGACGAGGCGCTCAAGGCGGCTGGGCATAGTGCATGGGTGTCTCGGCGAGCCGAGTGGGGCGTAGTGCACCGGTCAGCGGCTGCTTGCACTGAGAGACTCGGGCGCGGATGATCTTGTCAGACGAGCACGGTGCGTGGGCAACCCTCCCGGTGCCGGGCAGGGCACACGCGTAAGGAGAGCGAAAGCATACATCATGATCAGCATCGTCGATAAGTTGTTACGCGCGGGCGAGGGCAAGCGCCTCAAGAGACTACAAGAGCAAGTGGCGGCGATCACAGCCCTCGAGCCGGAGGTCGCCAAGCTCTCCAACTCCCAGCTCACCGCCAAGACGGCCGAGTTCAAGGAGCGCTACGCGAAAGGGGAGAGCCTCGATGACCTCCTCTTCGAGGCGTTTGCCGTCGTGCGCGAAGCGTCGCGCCGCGTGCTCGACATGCGGCCCTTCGACGTGCAGGTGATGGGCGGCATCGTCTTGCACGAAGGCGACATCGCCGAGATGAAGACGGGCGAGGGCAAGACCCTCGTCGCCGTCATGCCGATGTACCTGAACGCCTTGGCCGGCAAGGGTGCGCACCTGGTGACCGTCAACGACTACCTGGCCCGGCGTGACTCCGAGTGGATGGGCGACATCTATCGCTTCCTCGGCCTCGAAGTGGGCTTGATTCAGCAATCGATGACTCCCGCGCAGCGGCAGGTGGCCTACGCTGCCGACGTGACCTACGGCACCAATACCGAGTTCGGCTTCGACTACTTGCGCGACAACATGGCCATGCGCCTCGATCACTGCGTGCAGCGCGGTCACTACTACTGCATCGTCGACGAGGTCGACTCGATCCTGATCGACGAGGCGCGCACGCCGCTCATCATCAGCGGTGCTCCCGAGACGGCGGCCGACACCTATCGGCAGTTCGCGCGCATCGTGCCGCGCTTGATTGAGGGCCAAGACTACGAAGTCGACGAGAAGCAGCGCACGGTTGCCGTGACCGAGTCGGGCGTGGCCAAGGTCGAGCATGCCCTGGGCATCGACAACCTCTACAAGGACGCCAACGGTGCCCTGGTCAACCATCTCGTGCAAGCGCTGCGTGCCCAGGCGCTCTACCACAAAGACGTCGAGTACGTCGTCAAAAACGGCGAGGTGCTGATCGTCGATGAGTTCACCGGGCGCATCCTTGAGGGGCGGCGTTACGCCGAGGGTTTGCACCAGGCGATCGAGGCCAAGGAGCACGTGCCGATCCGCGAAGAGAACCAGACGCTGGCGACCATCACGTTGCAGAACTACTTCCGCCTGTACGAGAAGCTCGCCGGCATGACCGGCACGGCCAAGACCGAGGAAGACGAGTTCCGCACGATCTATGGCCTCGAGGTGGTGGAGATCCCGACCAACGTGCCCATGGTGCGACGGGACGAGAACGACTTCATCTTCAAGACGCGGGCGGAGAAGTTCAAGGCAGTCGTCGACGACATCAAGCAGCGTTACGAGAAGGGCCAGCCGGTGCTCGTAGGGACCGTCTCGGTCGAGGTGAGCGAGATGCTCTCACAGATGCTCGAGCGGCAAGGCATCCCGCACAACGTCCTGAACGCCAAGCAGCACGAGCGTGAGGCCGAGGTCATCAAGTTCGCGGGCGAGCCCAAGACGGTTACGATCGCGACGAACATGGCCGGGCGCGGCGTCGACATCAAACTCGGCGAGGGCGTCAAAGAGCTGGGTGGCCTCTACGTGCTCGGCACCGAACGCCACGAGAGCCGGCGTATCGACAACCAGTTACGTGGCCGCTCGGGGCGGCAGGGCGACCCCGGCGAGAGCCGCTTCTACCTGTCGGCGGAGGACGACCTGATTCGCCTCTTTGCGGGCGATCGCATGTACAAGGTGCTCGATCGCCTCGGCCCGGGCGAGGGCGAGGCGATCGAGCACCGTCTCCTCACGAATGTCGTCGAGAAGGCGCAGAAGAAGGTCGAGGAACTGAACTTCATGCGCCGCAAGCAAGTTCTCCAGTATGACGAGGTCATGAACCTGCAGCGCTCGGTGATATACGAGCAGCGGCGGCGCATCCTCGAGGGCGAAGATCTGGGCGACCAGATCGCCGAGATGATCGAGGAGGTGCTCACGGCGGCGGTCGAGGGTGCTCTCGTCGGCGACTTCGCCGAGGAGTGGGACATCGACGCGCTGTTCGTCGCCCTGCGGGCGATCTACAACCCGACGCTCAAGCCGAGCGACTTCGCTCCGAAGAAGGGCCTCACGCGCCAGGAGATCGTCGAGAAGGTGGTCGACGACGCCCTCGACCAGTACGACAAGCGCGAACGCCTGATCGGCTCGGAGCAGCTGCGCGCCGTGGAACGCGCCGTGATGCTGAGCGTCGTCGATTCCCGCTGGAAGGACCACCTGCTCGACATGGACTACCTGCAGGAGGGCATCCACCTGCGTGCGCTTGGGCAGCGCGATCCGCTGTCGGAGTATCAGCGTGAGGGATACGAGCTCTTCGAGGACATGCTCGGTGCGATCAAGCAAAGCACGGTCACTACGCTCCTGAAGAACTCGCCCGAAGACCTGGCCATGTTCGCCGCCCTCACGCTCGAGGTGCCGATGCAGGCGTTCAACTACCAGGGCGGCGAGGACCTGGCGTACCAAACATCGTTTACGGCGGCCGCGGCGGCGGCTATGCCGCCGGAGGCGGCCTCCGCGTCGCCGCGCGACGGTGGCAGTCAGGCTGCAGCGGCGGCCGCGCAAGCGCACGCCGGCGAGAGGGCAGCCGCTTCTAGCCGCACGGCTGTGGTGCAGCAGCGCCGCGTCGAGCACAAGATCGGTCGCAACGATCCCTGCTGGTGCGGGTCCGGGAAGAAGTATAAGAATTGTCACGGAGCATAAGGGTGCTTCGTCCTATGCTCCGTGCAACGCCGTTGACTTCGTCCGCTCGTTTCCCGGGGGGCGGGAGCTGATACACTTAGATAGCTATGGCACTCCAAGCATCAGAAGCACTGCTACAACTTGACTCGCTCCGCGAGCGGCTCAAGGGCGCCGGCGAGCGCCTGGGCTGGCTGCGGAGCTATCTTTGACCCCCCTCGCCTGGTCGATCAGATTGCCGCGCTCGAAGAGCGTATGCGCGCGCCCGACTTCTGGGATGACAAGGACGAGGCGTCGTCTGTAGCCGCTCAGTACGCCCGCCTGAAGCGCCGCCTGGAGGAGTTCACAGCCTTGGAGGGACGCTTCGGCGACCTGGAGACGACGGAGGAGCTGGCCCGTGAGGAGCTCGCCGGCGACTCCGTCGACGGCGAGCTCCTCACGGAGCTCGAGCAGGGCCTGCGCGAGCTCGAACAGGAGCTGGAGCGCTCCGAGGAGCAGCGCTTCTTCAGCGGCCCCTACGACGAGGGCGGCGCCATCGTGACGATTCACCCGGGCGCTGGCGGCACGGAGGCGAACGACTGGGCCGAGATGCTCCTGCGCATGTACCTGCGCTGGTTCGAGCGGCGCGGCTTCAAGGTCGAGTTGAACGACGTGCAGGAGGGCGAAGAGGCGGGCATCAAGTCGGCCACTCTGACGGTCGAGGGCGAGAACGTCTACGGCCTGTTGGCTTCAGAGAAAGGCGTGCACCGGCTCGTGCGCTTGAGTCCCTTTGACTCGGCGAACCGTCGCCACACGAGCTTCGCCGCGGTCGAGGTGAGTCCGCTCGTCAACGACGACGTTGAAGTCGAGATCGACGAAGACGATTTGCGGATCGACACATACCGTTCCAGTGGTGCCGGCGGTCAGCACGTCAACAAGACGAGTTCGGCGGTGCGCATCACCCACTTGCCCACGGGCATCGTGGTGCAGTGTCAGAATGAGCGCTCGCAAATCCAAAACCGAGCCGTGGCCATGCGCATGCTCAAGTCGCGTTTGCTCGAACTCGAGGAGCGCAAGCGCGCCGAGGAGCTGGCGCGCGAGCGCGGCGTGCAGCTCGACGTCAACTTCGGCAGCCAGATCCGCAGCTATGTGCTGCACCCTTACCAGATGGTGAAAGACCTGCGCACCGGCCACGAGACTGGCAACGCGCAGGCTGTCCTCGACGGCGACTTGGACGACTTCGTGCACGAGTTCCTCGTCTGGCGCTCGCATAACGAGAAGCAAGCCTAGGTCGCGTCGGGCCTGGTTTCAGAGGCCGTTCGCCGAGAAGTGTTGGTAGTCCTTAAGGGAGTGCCAGTCGCCGCCCCAGTGCCAACCGACCGCGGCGAACGCACGCACGACCACATCCCCAGCGTGAATCATTCCGGGCAGATGCAGGGAACGGTCGGCATAGCGCGCTCCTGAGGGCGGATCAACGCCGGCGTCGGTCACCATGGGATTGAGCAGCGGGTTGATATCGATCGCGCGGCCGTAAGCGTGCTGCGACCACACTCCGCTGCCGGGCACGCGACGGCCATTGAAGGCCGACGTGTTGTTGGCCGCCATCGAGCGCTCATCGCTCGCGCCGTAGGCGTCGACGAGCAGCATGCGTTGAATGGGGAAGTGCGCCCGGAAGAGCTTGCCCATGGCAACGACGATGGCAGCCGTCGCGTCGCGGTTGACGATCAGGTGCCCCGTGTGGGCGCGATGGTCAAATCCCCAGTAAGTCAGCGTGACCAAGCGCAGGTCGGAGAGGCGAACGGGACAGTCGGGCCGCCATGAGCCGGAGGCGAGCATGGCGGCCCGTGTCGATGCGTCGATGCGGGTGACAGTGGCGCTAAACGTGGCCGCTGGCGCGCGGCTTGGCTGGGTCCTCGTGGGCGATGGGGATGCCGATGGGCTAGCCACCAGGGGCGCAGCCTGTGAACCGCCGGTGGCGCAGCCGATCGTGCCGAGAAGCCCGATGAGGGCACAGGCGAGCAAGCTCAGACAGCGGCCAGTGCGGCCAGCGCCGCCTGTGCGGCCAGCGCCGCCTGTGCGGCAAGCGCGGTCCGTGCGGCCTGTGCGGCCTGTGCGGCAAGCGCAGTCCGTGCGGCAAGCGGTCATCTGCGGCAGCCCCCGAGGCGGCGCGGTTAACGGGCACTCATTCAGCCCTCCGGCGTTAAGTCTAGCGCAAGGGGCTTTCAGGAGGGCCTCTCAATGTGAGAAGCTGTGCCGAAAAGGTACACGACGTGCGAGTGGGAGAGCGGCAGAATGAGTGAGACGTTAACGACGCAGCAGAGTGAGTTGCGGCGCACTCCTCTCTACGACCGCCACGTGGCGCTGGGCGCTAAGTTGGTGGACTTCGCAGGGTGGGAGATGCCCATCCAGTATCCGAGTGGCATCGTTGAGGAGCACCTTGCCACGCGCCGTTACGCGGGCCTCTTCGATGTGTCGCACATGGGGCGTTTTCGCTTTCGCGGGACCGGGGCGCTCGCTTTCCTGCAGCACGTGCTGGCGAACAACGCCGCAGCCCTGGATGTGGGCGAGGCTCAGTACACCTTCATTCCGACGCCCACCGGTGGCGCGGTCGACGACGCCTACCTCTATCGTTTCGTCGCCAACGAGTATCTGCTCGTCGTCAACGCGGCTAACATCGAGAAAGATTGGGACCATCTTGCCCACGAGCTTGACGCTTTCGAGGACGTGGAGATGATCGATGCCAGCGCCGACCTGGCGATGCTGGCACTGCAGGGGCCGCTCTCGCGTGACATCCTCTTCGGACTGTTGCGCACCGGCACCCTGCCCGAACCGCTGCGCAATAAGCTCAGTATCGTGACCCTGGACGTCGAAGCGAACGGCGGCGCCGGGCGCGGCTCGAGCAAGGCGCTCGGCAGCGAGGGCGTCAAGGGCGCCGCGGCCGCTGGCAGCCATGCGTCGGCGGCCGGGGTCGCACCGGCGGCCGGCCTGGAGAGCCTGAGCGATGGGGTCGGCGTGCCGGTGCTCGTGGCGCGTACGGGCTACACCGGCGAGCCCCTCTGCTTCGAGCTGTTCATGGCGGCCGAACACGGCGCCGCGGTCTGGGATGCCCTGGTGTCGGCGGGCGCCAAGCCCGTTGGGCTTGGC
>Ga0078972_1013621_pt1 | contig 13315 bp, 11 predicted proteins | sample YelNatPaOPGAMG01_FD_67568 | JGI IMG/M metagenome (GOLD analysis project Ga0078972, IMG submission 67568) | Hot spring thermophilic microbial communities from Obsidian Pool, Yellowstone National Park, USA - OP-RAMG-01 (SPADES assembly) (version 2) | ecosystem: Environmental > Aquatic > Thermal...
GGGGGGGGGGGGGGGGGGGGGGGGGGGGGGGGGGGGGGGGGGGGGGGGGGTGTCGCCGCTTGGCCGCGGGGGGGGGGGGGGGGGGGGGGGGGGGGGGGGGGGGAATTGTGCCCAATTCAACCGTGCCCAGTATAAATTGGTAGGGGGGATTGCCCGATAACGAGTAATCCCAATGTGTTCGGCGACTGTCAGAGATTCGCTCTGGGACGGCGCCTGCCGAACAACCCTTTACTCGGAGCGTCTCCATGTCTGACCGCCGCCGCAAAAAGCCGTTCTCTCCCCCTTACTACCGCCCTATTGAAACCATCCAAGAAGTGCTTGCCAAATGTGAGAAATACCGTGACCGACCGTATGCAGGTACTAATAGTTTGTTCACCAGGTTAGGCCACATTGGCGGCGGCTGACATTTCTTCTGCTGGAAAAAGTGCCATCAAAACTTCTGTCTGATGTCAATACCAGCGGCATCGAGTGCGGATTATGCCGCCTCAGCGCGCACAGACTTCTTTCCGCCAGAGGAACGGAGGGATGACCTGTACGGGCTTGGTTGTAACCTTCCCGTTGGGAATGCCCTGGAATACTGCGCCATAGCGGAAGGAATTTTCTACCTCCGTTGTCAAGAAACGAACGAGTGTAGTGTCGCAACTTATTATTATTCAATAACTTACACTGGGCGCTGAGGGAATCGAACCCCCGACCCGCACGGTGTAAACATGCCGCTCTACCTCTGAGCTAAGCGCCCCTGATCCGTCATTGGGGCCGCACCTGCAAGGGAACGGTGGGTGTTTCCCTTCCCTTACCGAAGCGGCCCGAATGGCTTGTCTACCAGCTTACATCGAGAACGAGCTGCCGCAGCCGCAGGTACTGCGGGCGTTGGGATTGGTCACGCTGAAACCCCGGCGATTCAAATCATCGTGGAAATCTACCGTGGCGTTGTCCAGGTAAATCAGACTGCGCTTGTCCACGACCACCGGGACGCCGTGGAACTCGAACAGTTCGTCCAGCTTTTCGTTCATGGTCGGGTCGAGATCCAGCTTGTGCTGATAGCCGCTGCACCCGCCGCCGACCACGCGCAAACGCAGATAGATTTTCTCCGGCATCGAACCGGCGGCCTGCTGCTCTTGAATGATGCGTTTGACCTCCGAAGCGGCCTTTTCTGTTACGTTAATTGGCATAGTCGTCCCTTTCGTTGTTTTATGGAACCACTCCGGTTGCTTACGCTCCCGGCCTACCTTCAATTAATTATTATTGCAGCGAAGCCATAGCGTGCAAGGGATTCAAGGCGCGTAGATAGCGCACCACCCGCACTACCTCCTGCACGACCGTCTCCACTTCGTCCGCGGTGTTGAAGCGCCCCAAGCCGAAGCGGATGCTGCCGTAGGCCAAGTCGTCGTCCAGTCCCAGCGCTTTGAGCACATAACTCGGCTCCAGGCTGGCCGTGGTGCAAGCAGATCCAGAGGACACCGCCACGTCCCGTAAGGCCGTCAACAGGGCTTCGCCTTTGACATGGGCGAAACTCAAGTTCAGATTGCCCGGCAGGCGTTCGGTAGGATGGCCGTTCAGTATCACGTCCTCCAACTGTTCTTGAATGCCGCGGCGCAGCCGCTCGCGCAGCTCCGTCAGGCGGACAGCCTCGCTGGCCATCTCGTGCCGGCACAGTTCACAGGCGACGCCGAAGCCGACGATGCCCGGCACATTAGCGGTGCCGCTGCGCAAGCCGCGCTCTTGTCCCCCGCCATCCATCTGCGGTCCCAGTCGGACGCACGGATCGCGGCGGCGAACATAGAGAGCGCCGACGCCTTTGGGGCCATACATTTTATGCGCACTGAGGCTAAGCAGGTCAATGCCCATGTCTTCGACGTCGAGCGGTATCTTGCCGGCCGCCTGAGCTGCGTCGGTGTGAAACAGTACGCCGTGCTCTTTGCACAAGCGGCCAATCGCGCGGATGGGCTGAAGCGTGCCGATCTCGTTATTGGCGGCCATGATGCTGACCAGCACGGTCCGCGGCGTTAGCGCTTGCGCTACCCGTTCGACCGACACGCGGCCGTAAGGGTCTACCGGCAAAATGGTGATGTGAAAGCCTTCGCGGCTGAGCCGGCGCACGGGATCGAGCACGGCCTTATGCTCTGTGGCAGCCGTGATAAGGTGGTCGCCCTTGGAGCGATACAGGGCGGCGACGCCTTTGAGGGCGAGATTGTTGCTCTCGGTGGCGCCGCTGGTGAAGAGGATGTCGCGCGGATGAGCGCCGATCAGGTCGGCTACTTGTTGCCGGGCTTGCTCGACGGCCTCATGCGCTTCCTGGCCGAAACGGTGAGTCAAGCTGGCGGCGTTACCGTAGCGCTCAGTGAAGTAGGGCAACATCGCCTCGACCACCCGCGGATCGGTTCGCGTTGTGGCATTGTTGTCTAGATAGATCGGCCTATCCTCCGCCATATATCTCAGCCTCTATTCGCCAATGAAGGAGTTATCCCGCTTTATCTATTTTAGCGTCTCCAAAGAGGCAGGCCCGTTTTTCAGCAGCGCCGGAATGGTCCAACGGCGCATGAAGGGGCTGAGAATCAGCTATTGCCGGGCGAGAGCTTCAATTCCTGGAACAGCGTGGCCGCCTTGTCCGGATGCTCGGAGAGATACCAAGCCAGGGCACCGAAGAACATTTCCAGTTGCGAGACGTATTCTTCGGCCAGGCGTGGTGCAGAGGCGCCGAACAGCCGCGCCGCCAGGCTGACGGCCCGGCTATCGGTATGCAAGATCAGGTCCATCTGATGGCGCACCGCCGGTTTACCTTTGCTATCGCTGCCTTCCTGGTAATTGAGCACCACGACAGCGCGAATGGACACAGCAGGCAGCATCGGCCCAGCTTTGACGCGTCCCTCCGCGTACCAAACGCGCTGCTTGGCGTTGCGCACAATCGTCCGCCAATGGACTTCGCCATTGTGTGTGTCTTTCCAGGCGAAGCTCCCGTCGCCGCACGTGCGAATCTCGGTGCATTTCGCGCCGAGACCGCGCCAGAGATGTACAGCCAAATCGGGATGATCGAGCAGCCAATAATAGAGGCTCGGTCGGCAGCGGAAGGCTTCCAGCGGTCCCCGGGACGACAGCGTTGGATGTTCGAGTACAAAACGCACCCGCTCGCGCAAGGACGGAGGCAGTTCTTCCAGTGGCACCGGCGCGGGAAGGAACCCCTGCTGGACAACAGGAGGAGTCGCTGGCACGGCGCCGGCCTCAGCGGGCACGACCTGGGGCCCTTCCGACATGGTTTGGGCCGCTGCGGCATTGGCTGCCGCCGCACACACCATCATCAGCAACCACCCCAACGTTTTGCGACGGCATCCCATCAGGCACCTCGCAGTGGACCCAGCCCCCGAACTTTTTCAATCGGCGCGCAGCACGTTTTAATCATCGAATGCTGATGCCGCCGGCATGAGGGATTTTGCCGCCATTTCCGCCGCGGGAGCGCCCTTGTTCTCGCGCATGGCCCAGGGCTATAATCCCGCGCCCTGGAATTGTCCAGGGGGCCTTCAGATGGGGAAAACAGAGGAGGCGCTATGGCAAGATGCGCGGTTTGGTCGCGGAAGTTGCTCGCGGCCTGGGTGCTTCTTTTTCTGTTGGGCGGCGGCATCCTAGCTTGGCGCGAACGGGCCACCCTGTTGTCCTGGTTCTACGTCTACAACCTGATCCACGCTTCCGAGAGCACCCGGCAACGCTGGGTGGGGCGAGTGGCGAACCTGGGCGAGAGGGCCCTGCCTGGCTTGTTCGACGGCTTAAAGCAAACCGATACGCTTGTCTGCGCCAATGTGCGGGCGGCTTTGGAACGGATGGCGCGCACGTGGGGTGAAGGCGATGCTCGCACCGCCGAACTTGCACTCCGTCTCGCGCGGGAGTTCGCACGTTTTAGTCCGGCGGGGCAAAAGCAAGTGCTCGACCTGGCCACCGGCTGGTTCCAGCAGGGGCGCCGTCAACCTGCGGGATCGCAAAGGGCCGCCCTGATTTCGGCGTGCGCCCGCCTTGTGGGTGAATCGGCCGCAGTCCGCGATGAGGACGTGCAGGCCCGCGCCCTGGAATTGTGCGGTTTGTTGCTCAATCAACCGGGTGAAGAACAAACCAGCAAGCCGCTCGATCCCGCTTTGAAGCTGGCCGCGGCTGCTGTGCATTCTACAGCGGCGGACAACCGCTTGCGGGCAGTGCGTTTGAGTTTGTATCCGGGCATGGCTGATCTGCTGGAACAAGTGGCAACGCTGCTGAGCGACGAGTCGCCCGAAGTCCGCCGCGCCGCCCTGGTGGCCGTCAGCCGGGCCCGCGAAGCCGTCCACGACGATCAACTCCTCCCCTGCTTGCACGACCCCGACCCAGAGGTGCGGCGGTTATGCGAACAAGCCCTTATCGCCCGTGGGCTCCGCCGCGAATATCTCGAATTGGGCCGGCTTCTCTTCGATCCGCGGCCGGCCCAGCGCTTGCAAGTCCTCGACCGTCTGCGCGAATCCACCGAACTGGACCAGGGCTTATGGCTGCGTCGTCTCAGCCACGATCCGTCTCCCTCGGTTCGCGTCGCCGCCATACGGGCCATGACGCAGCAGAGTTTTGTCGATCTCAGCGACCGTATCGATCAAATTGCTCGAGAGGACAGCAATCCGACAGTACGGCAGCTGGCCCAATATTACCTCAGCCAACCGCGCCGCAGCCCTTCCTCTGGGCCTGCACGGAAGTGAGCAGCTTTGATAACCAGCCCGCCGCACAAATTGCTCCTGGCGAGGACAAACTTGGCCGCTATCAGTCGGGGCTTTAGGCGAGCGGGGGGCGTGAACCCCCCGCTCGCCCCGGAGAAGGTTGCGTGAGCGCCCCGAGTATTTTTCTCACTCGGGGCGCTCACGCCACTTCGCTCGTTTCATTGCAAAGTCCTCGTAAACGGACTTGACGCGGAAGATCTAGCGGGGTTGGATAGTAGAAATATTGTGCCACTCGGGGAGGAGGCCCCATTCGATATGGAGCGATTGCTCGTTCGCGGGGCTTGCCCGCATGATTGTCCCGATACATGCGGCCTTGTCACGGAAGTGCAAGACGGCGAGGCCGTCTCGATCCGCGGCGATCCGGCGAACCCGGTTACGGGCGGCTGGTTGTGCGCCAAGGTCCGGCCCTATCTGCATCATGTCTATCATCCCGACCGCCTGCTCTATCCGCTGCGGCGCGTCGGCCCCAAGGGCAGCGGCCAATGGCAGCGCATAGGATGGGAAGAAGCCATCGCCGAGATTGCCGCACGGTGGAAGGCGATTATCGCCGAGTCCGGCCCGGAGGCAATCCTACCTTACTTCTACAGCGGTACGCTCGGCCTCGTGCAGATGACCGTGTCCAGCGCCCGACTGTGGAATCGGCTGGGTACGAGCCGAATGGAGCGCACCATCTGTTGTGCCGCCGCTTTTATGGCGATCCGGGCCACGCTCGGCCAATGTTGGTCGCCGCCGTACAGCGACGTCGTGCATAGCAAGCTCGTCCTTATCTGGGGCCACAACCCAGTCAGCACTGCCCCGCACTTTATGCCGTTTCTACGGCAAGCGCAGCATGCCGGCTGTCATGTCGTTGTCATCGATCCGCACCGCACGCCAACTGCGGCGGGAGCCGATTGGCACCTTGCTCCCCGCCCCGGCACAGATGGAGCGTTGGCAATGGGCTTGGCCCATGTCCTGGTCGCCGAGGGGATGCACGAACCGACGTGGCTGGAAGAACATACCGTTGGTTGGCCCTTGCTGCGCGAACGGCTGGCCGACTATCCGCCGCAACGCACGGCCAAAATCACGGGAGTGCCTGAGGAAGACATTCTCCGGCTGGCCCGGCTTTACGGGACTCGGCGGCCGGCCCTTATCAAAATCGCCGACGGCATCAATCGCAATCGCAACGGCGGACAGAACGTGCGGGCCATCTGCGCCTTGCCGGCGCTGATCGGCCAATATGGCGTTCGCGGCGGCGGCCTGGCGTACAGCACCGGCGATTATGGCAAATGGGACAGCGAGGCGATCAACCACTGGCGCGAATGTCCGCCGCCGGGGCGGAGTGTCAACATGAATCGTCTTGGTGCAGCTCTGCTCGGCGAGGTCCACAATCCGCCCCTTCGGGCCCTCTACGTCTTCGCCGCCAATCCGGTGGCCTCCACTCCCAACTCGGCCCGTATCATCCAAGGGCTGCTCCGGCCCGATCTGTTCACGGTCGTTCATGAGTTGTTTCTCACCGACACGGCTGACTATGCCGACATCGTATTGCCAGCGACATCGCAGCTGGAACAGACCGACCTGCACAAGGGCTACGGCACGACCCTACTGACCTACAATTCTCCGGCCCTCGCGCCGCGCGGCGAGTGCAAGAGCAATTGGGAGGTAATGGGGCTGCTCGCTACCGCGCTGGGCTTGCAGGAGCCGTGGCTGCACCAAAGTGCCGAGGAAGTGATCGAGGAAGTGCTCCATAAGTCACCGGCACTGCGCGGCATCACGTTGGCGCGGCTAAAAGCCGAGGGAGCGGTGCCGATCCCCCTGGACGAAGCAACGCCGTTCGCCAACGGGCGTTTCCCAACGCCCAGTGGCAAAGTAGAATTGTATTCTCAGAAGTTGGCTGACCAAGGCATCGACCCTCTCCCCGGCCGCTTCCGGGATGATGAGGACGACGGGGGATGGAGCGCTTCGGGCGGCGTCTCAGCGGCGACAACTGCTCCTGCCCGTTTACCCAGCGAGGAGGCGCTGCACCTGCTGACCCCGGCCGCGCACCATTTTGTCAGCAGCAGTTTGGCCAATCAGGCAGGCTTGCTGAAAAACGCGGGAACACCGTTTGTCGAGATCCATCCCGATGATGCGGCGCGGCGCGGCATCCGCAACGGGGATAACGTCCTCGTCTACAACGGCCGCGGCGAATGCCGTTTGCGGGCCGTCCTCACCGAGGCAACCAGGCCAGGCGTCGTCATTTCGCCCAAGGGACGCTGGGCCAAGCTCGCCGGCGGAGCCAACGTCAATTGGACCACCTCCGATGCGCTGGCCGACATGGCGGGGCAAAGTACGTTTCACAGCAATCGTGTTTGGCTTCGCCGCCTCGACTAGCCAACGGAACCGGGAAGCAACCTATGTTCGAGTGGCAGCATCTTCCCTCCTGGGTAGGCGACTTTTCTCGGAGACTGGCCGGAGCGGTGCTGATTCTGCTCCTGGGCGCGACAGCCCATCGCTTCCTGGTTGGGCCGCTGCGCCGGCTGCTGGCGCGCAGCCGGCTCGATCCGTCCCTGGCTTCCTTCCTCGTTAATTCTGTACGCACGGCCATTCTGTTGTTTGTGTTGATCGCGGTGCTTCAGCAGTTCGGCCTGGAGACGACTTCCTTGTTAACGCTACTGGGGACCGCGGGGTTGGCGGTGGCGTTATCATTGCAAGGCTCACTGGCCAACTTTGCTTCCGGCTTGATGCTCTTGGCTTTCCGCACCGTGCGCATTGGGGACGTTATCGAAGTCGGTGACGTGCGCGGCCGGGTCAGCGAGATGTTGCCGTTTCATATTGTGGTCGAAACGTTCGACAACCAACGCATCACCGTGCCCAATACCCTGCTGACCACGGGTCCGGTGCGCAATAACACGTATCTGCCAGCGCGGTGCGTGCAATGGACCCTGCCGATTCGTGCAGGCACGGACCTCAGCACTGCTAAGGCGGCGCTCCTGAGCCGCTTGCACATGGACCCGCGCATCCACAAAGGACCGCCGCCGCGGATCTATGTGCAGGAGTGGACGCCCGACAAACAAACACTGGTCGTAAGCGCGTGGACGGCCACGGCGGATTATCTCGCTGTGCAGCAGGAGTTGCTGGAAGAGCTAGGCAAGAGCGTGGAAGCGATCCAGAGTGCGGGCCGCGGTCCATGAGTGACGTGAGCAGAGCATTTTCGTTGGCTAGGCGTTTTCTAATTCTGATACTGGTACTGTTTGTCGCCGGCTTACTCACGGCGATCGGTTGGCGGCATTTCGCACCGGCGAGGTTTGACGGCCGGGTGCTGCGCTGGGGTGGCGACGCCAGCGGCGGTGCGCCGTATCTTCTCGATCGCGGCCCCGACCGGCCGATTGCCGGCTTCGAAGCAGAATTGGCCGATTATCTGGCCCAAAAACTCGGCGTTTCTTCGCGCTTTGTGCAAAAATACTGGGACATGCTGCCCCAAGATCTCGCCCGCGGCGACATCGACATGATCCTCAACGGCTACGAATGGACCCCGCAGCGCGAACGGGCGATGGCTTCGACGGCTCCTTACTACGTCTATCGTTTGCAACTCCTCGTCGCCGCCACTTCGCCGATCCGCGACTGGGCCGACTTGCGCCGCGCCCGTTCCGGCAGACGGCTGAAAATCGGCGTCCTCAGCGACTCGGCGGCTCATCGCTATGTCGAGAAAACGTACTCCGACGATGTGGAAATCGTGGCCTTGGCGGAAGAGGGGAGCACGGGCGTCATGCGCATGGTCCGCGAGGGCCAGTTGGATGCGACCGTACAGGATTTGCCAACGGCGCTGTATTACGTCCATCAGAAGCACGGCTACGAAGACCTGCGGATGGTCGGTGAGCCTATTGAGCCGGGTTATTACGTGATCTTCGTACGCCCCAATGACACCGCGTTGCGCGAGCGCTTGAACGAGGCGCTGCGCACCGCCCTGAGCGATGGTTCCCTGCGGCGTATTTACGATAAATACGGTCTGTGGAATAAGGACCAGGAAAAGCTGGCGGCGCTGGCTGCCAATTGGGCGCCGGAGGCGGGAGCAGGGCAAGGGATACTGGAACAGGCTTGGCTGCTGACACAAGCCGCTGGCGTCACGGTGCTGCTCGCCTGCCTGGCGATGCCCTTGGCCATGCTCCTCGGTTTGCTCGTCGCTATTGGTCGGCTGTACGGGCCGCGCTGGCTGGATTGGATCTTGACCGTTTATGTCGAGCTGCTGCGCGGCACGCCGGTGTTGATGCAGCTGTTCGTCATCTATTACCTGCTGGCCGGCTACGTAGACCTCAGCGCTTTCTGGGCGGGCGTGCTGGGGCTGGCAATCAACTATTCGGCTTACGAAGCGGAGAACTACCGGGCTGGTCTGCGGGCCATCCCGCGTGGCCAAATGGAGGCAGCGTTGTCTCTGGGCATGAGCAAAGCCGCAGCCCTGAGACGCATTATCGTGCCCCAGGCCGTCCGCCTGGTCATTCCGCCGGTGACGAATGATTTCATTGCCCTGTTCAAGGATACGTCGGTGTGCAGCGTCATCGCCGTCGTGGAGCTGACCAGCCGTTATCGCACGCTGATGGTGAATGATCCCCATTATCGATTGCAATTGGGGCTGATAACCGCACTGTTGTATTTGCTGATGAGTTATCCACTCTCGTTGCTGGCACGACGGCTGGAGCGCCAGCGGACATAACATAAGAGTCGGTGGATAAAACTTTCTCTCCCCAAAGGGGAGGACAAAGGCCGCTGGTCTCAAGAAGCCCTCCCTACCTTAGCAACTCCGCATCGCTGCCCGATATGTGCGGCTGTTTATCGCCGAGCCTTTCTGCCACTTGCTCGATTTCGGCGCTCAGTCGATTTGTTTCCTGCACTACGGACAACGGCTCGTCCTTGCTGCGTTGGCTAAGACCGCGGGCCAAAGCGGCGATTTCGCCCAAACGCGCCTCCAGATCGGCTCGGTGCTTCTGGCGGACCTGTTTCCACACCGCGGACAGGGACGCGCGGAAGCGGTCAATGGCGGCGCGGGCTTCATCTGTCAGGGAAGGGCCTGGACGCAGGAGGCGCGGCGACGTTTCGCTTAGCAGTTGTGCCAGGTAGCCGCGGTACTTTTCCAGGTTGTCCTTGCATTCGTGATACAGCGTCGGATTGCGCTCCTCGTAGGCTTGTTCGGCGTAACGCTGCTGCGCACGGATGTGGTCGCACAGTTCATCGAGGTCGCGGCCGGTCTTGTCGGCGACTTCGGCGGCTAGGTTCAGGCAGCGTTGCACCAGCTGAGCGAATCGCGGCCAGGGCGGATCGAGCATGGGGCTGCGGTCCTTACGAGCCGCAAGCGATGGGGAAGCGCCGGCGCTTCCCCTTGCGGAGGGGGCCGTCTTCTCATGGGCGCGGCCCGGACGCTGTACCACGACCACGACACGCGCTATCTCCCGCCCCACGCCGTCGCAGACGCTGAACTCCAGAGGATTGTCTAGCTCCGGCTGCAACTCCACTTCTTGGGCGAAGGAGCCGTTTGCATTGAGAAACGCTTCCTCCGTCAATCCGGTGGCCAGCGAACGGATGCGTACAGAACTGCCCTCCAAGGCGACATGGGCAGACTCCAGGCGGACGAAGCCGGTCGCCGAATACACCCGGTCCGCCGAGCAGAGCGGACTGGTCAGGTGCAATTCCACACCGGGAAAGAGATAGCTCGTACCAGGAAACGGAAGGGATTGCGGTTGCATGAGAGAGATTCTGTGGGGACTAGGGTAGCAAAAAGGGAAACCCGCGGCCGGGCTGGATCGGAAAGGTTTGATCTGAGGTTGCTGAGGGGTGCATTCCAACCCGGCTTGCTCGCAAGCCGCAACCGCCGTATTCGCCGAAATCCAGCCCGGCAACGGGCCCCACGAAAACCATGTGGACGTTTCGACTGCTACACCTCCTTGTCCAAACTTGGTCCAGAGCCTGCTTGACACGAGACCGGATCGGTAATCGCTAGCGAGTTTTTGGGGGGAGGATGGTCCCTTCTCCCCAGTCCGTATGTATCGAAATCCCCTCGCGCAAACAGCCTCGTTGTTGCCCACCCTGCGGCCCCGTTTTTCTGTCGACGGCCGGTTCCGCACCGTCCGTCTTCCGCAGGGCTTCTGGACCTACAGGCCGCAAGAGAAAGAGAAGGGACGGCCCATAGGCCAAATCGAATGGAGAGGTCTTTGCTATCTCCTTATGGTATATCCCCGTCGCCGCCTTCTGTCAATCATGGAAGCGGTCTGCCGCTAGATTGGGGCGAGCGGGGTAGCGTCAGCGCCCCGAGGGCGTTGGCGCACCTCCGCGCCCGAATTCGGTTCCTCTTTTTACTGCGTCATTGCTGTCCCAGTGCCGGGTCCAGCTCGAGGGCCTTTTTTTGATCGGCTTCGGCGTGTTGGTAATCGCCTTGGCGAGCGTAGGCCAGACAGCGGTTCCAGTAGGCCAACGCCAGGTGCGGGTCCAACTCGATGGCCCGGCTGCAATCGGCGATAGCTTGGCTGTAGTTGCCTTTGTGGAGATAAACAGCGCCGCGGTAAACGTAGACGATCGCCAGGCGCGGCTCTTGCTCGATCGCCTGGTTGAAATCTTGCAGCGCCTTTTCGACCTCCCCTAAGCGGAGATAGGCCAGACCACGGTTGCCGTACACGAACGTCAGTTTGGGATCGTGGCGCAGCGCCTCCGTGGCGTCTTCAATCGCCGCCAGATCGTCGCCCTTGTTGAAGAAAGCGGTGCCGCGCAGAGCATAGGCCCGCGCCATCCCTGGATTGAGGTGCAAGGCGTGGCTGCAATCGGCGATAGCACCGGCGCTGTCGCCTGTGGCGAGGAAAGCAGCGGCGCGATTGAGATACGCCATGGCCAGCGTGGGATCATGGACTATGGCCTGGCTGCAATCGGCGATAGCGCGATGGAATTCCCCCTTGTTGAAATAGGCGGCCCCGCGATTGGCGAAAGCCAATGCCGACCCTCCATCCAATTCCAGCGCCCGCGTGCAATCGGCGATGGCCTGGTCAAGGTCGCCTTTATTGAGATGGGCCGCCCCACGGTTGGCGAAGGCCAGCGACGATTGCGGATCCAGCTCGATAGCGCGCGCGCAATCGGCAATGGCGTGGTCCAACTCGCCCTGGTTGAGATAGGCCCCAGCGCGATTGGCATAGGCGAGCACCAGTTGCGGATCAAGTTCAAGAGCCCGGTTACAATCGGCAATGGCTTGCTCCATTTCACCCTTATTGAAGTAAACCGAGGCGCGATTAGCATAAGCCGGGGCGAAAGCGGGATCGAGACGGATCGCCTCAGTGTATTCGTCCAGAGCGCGGTCGTACTCTTGGCGATGAAAATAGGCCAAACCCTGATTGAAATGCTGATCGCGCTTTTTGTGATGCTGTCCCTGGACGATGCCGAGCACCATGCCGGTGCAGACCGTGAAGGCGAGGACCGATCCGGCGACGACTTGCCATCTCCCGCGGTGCTGGAATTTGTGGAACGGATGCAGGAACTGACCCAAAAAGTCCTCCGGGAAGTCGCTTTCGCCGGCGCCGAACTGCTCCGGCAGCTTGCCGGGCGGCATGTAAAACGTGCCGCAGAGCAGGTCGAGAAAGGGAAAGGTGGAGGCGAAATTCTTATTGAGACCTTCTTTCTCCGTCGTATGGTGCCAGCGGTGAAACACCGGGCTGGCGAAGACATAGCGCAACGGCCCGAACGTCCAGTTCAGGTTGGCATGCGTCATAGCGGAGTAGATAAGGTTGAACGGCGCCAAGAGGACCAACGCCTCGGCTGAGAAGCCCATGAGCAGCACCACCACGTCAGCGACAATAAAGGCCAACAAATGGTTGATGGGATGGAAGCGGGCCGTAGACATCCAGTCGAGTACAGTGGGCGAGTGATGGATGGCGTGATATTTCCAGCCCAGGCGTGTGTGAAAGAGACGGTGAATCCCATAGAGCAGAACGTCCTGAATCAGCAAAATCAAGATGGCTTGCAGCCACAACGGCAGCTGCTTGACCGGCAAAGGTTGCGGCCCCGCGCCGCCGAAGAGAAGGCGGATGCCGGCCCACAAAAGCAAGGCACGGCCCAGGCGCATGAGCAGCGGCATGAAGAACCAATAGATAAGGTCCGTAGCCGCGCCGCGCAGATTTTTCCACCAGTACATGCCGCGATTGCACGGCATCAGCCAGGCCAGCACGCCGAAGGCCAACGACAGACCGGTGACCCAGGCCAGGGTGTGCAGCCAAAAATCTCCGATGTCGGCGATCCAATCCATGTCTTGGGTTCCCTAACCTAATGAACCGCCAAGCGGTGGAGATTGATACAACCGGGGGCAAGCGGGGGGGTGTCAACCCCCCGGTAAACCGGGGGGGGCACACCCCCCGCTCGCCAAGGCGCCTGGGCGGTCCCACGGGGCCGTGCCTATTTACGCCGCGTGTTTGCGGGCGGCGGCCTCAGCGAACACAGCCAACATTTGTCGATAATGATGCTCGAACGTCCATTGGGCTGCGGTTCGGCGTGCCCCCCGGGCACAGGCGGGCCGCCCCCGGGGGTCGGGCCGCCGCCTCAATGCTCCCGCCCACCGCCCCGGATTTTGGGGGTCCTTAAACCAAAAAACCCCCCCGGGGGGGGGGCGGGCC
>Ga0078972_1013629_pt1 | contig 13310 bp, 13 predicted proteins | sample YelNatPaOPGAMG01_FD_67568 | JGI IMG/M metagenome (GOLD analysis project Ga0078972, IMG submission 67568) | Hot spring thermophilic microbial communities from Obsidian Pool, Yellowstone National Park, USA - OP-RAMG-01 (SPADES assembly) (version 2) | ecosystem: Environmental > Aquatic > Thermal...
AGGTCAAGTTGTTAAGAGTACTGGCTAAAAGAGGCGCAGACCTTTCGGATCCAGAATCTGTCAAGGAAGTCGTTGCACGCCAGGAATGGAGCGAAGGAAGAAAGGAAAACGCTGTAGATGCATACACGAGCTTTCTGGTATTTGTTGGAGGGAAGTGGGACCCGCCGAAATACAAGCGTATTGACAAGCTTCCATTCATCCCGACAGAGCAAGAACTCGATGCATTAATTGCAGGTTGTGGAAGGAAGATGGCCGCCTTTCTCCAATTGCTAAAGGAAACTGGCATAAGGGCTGGTGAAGCTTGGAACCTTAAGTGGACAGACTTGGACGTTCAATCTCAAACGATTCGAGTAACTCCTGAGAAAGGAAGTGAACCAAGAGTTCTGCGAATATCGACAAAATGCCTTTCTATGCTTCAATCGCTTCCAAGGAAGGGAAATCTAATCTTCGGATGCTATCCGATACGAGGGTTTGCAAGGAGCTTTCAGAGGTCGCGTAAAATACTTGCAAACAAGCTTGGAAATCCAAGGCTTCTACAGATAAGCTTCCACACATTTAGGCATTGGAAGGCAACGATGGAATATGCTAAAACAAAGGATATACTGTATGTCATGAAACTTCTAGGCCACAAGAACATAAAAAACACGCTTGTCTACACTCAACTAATAAACTCTAAAGAAGATGAATGGATTTGCAAAGTTGCTAAAACAGTTGAGGAAGCAAAACAGCTTATAGAAGCCGGATTCGAGTACGTTGACACGATAGACGAAGTTCACCTTTACCGCAAGCGTAAGTAGCGGCTGTCTGTGGGTGGGTCCAAAAAGCCGGGGGTGGGAGTTGAACCCTCATTAGCTGGAGAGCTCTCCCGCAAAGCCAATGTGGCCAAGGTTAAACCAGCCTAAGCGAAGTTTAATACCCTCGCAAATTCCTTCTTTTTCTGTTTGAGCAGATGAAGTTTAATATTAGTTTCACTTTTGATGATAATTTTTATCTTTCTATCTCCTTTTCCCTGCCTTTGCGTTGTATAGTCGTAAAAATTTTAATAAATTTTAAATATTCAAAACCGGTATAATTCAAAAACACTCAAGGAGAGGAAAGGAGAATTGAAGAGAATATCATCCTTAGTAGTTGTTACTATATTGTTTCTTTCAATATTCTCGACAATTACACTACAAATAAAAGCTGAACCTTCAGAAACTTCGATTAAACTATATGCCGGTACCACGAATCCGGGTATCGTCTGGGAGTATAAGGGCGGTAGTAATTGGGAAAGTATAACTGAGAATCCCTCATCATTAGGGTGGTCGGTGACTAGTTTAATTAGTTATGAAGGAGCACTCTATGCCTCAACAATTTCTGACACAAATATTTATTCATCATTTGGAAGAGTATGGAAATATAAGGGTTCAAAAACATGGGAATCTGTTAGCGAAGGATTGGAAGCTAACCAAGTAACCTTTCTAATAATATATAAAGGTGAGTTGTATGCCGGAACGGCTACGCCAGCTAGACTTTACAAGTATAATCCTGCAACATCATCTTGGTCAAAAGTACTAGAATACGCACCTTGGTTTGGATTTAGAAGTGCGTATATCTGGGGTGATTGGCTTTACCTTGGCGAATGGTACTGGGATAGATTTGCTCGATGGAATGGGATAACTTTCCAAGAATTTCAACCCAATTATTGGGGATCGTGTATATATAGTTTTGAGGAATATAAAGGTGCTCTTTACGCCGGAGCTTATATTGGTAGCATATATAAAATAACGGCGGAACCACCAGTAGCAACGGCAATTTGGGGACCTGAGCCAAATTACCGATATGCTTGGACTCTAAAATCCTTTAAAGGTTACCTTTACATAGGATTCGATGCAGGCAGTGCAGGTGTAGCGCCGCTTTATAGGTATGATGGTACTTGGTTCATCCAAGTTTGGAGCTACGTCACTGCAACTACAAATGCGCATGAAGGCATTATTTCGATGGCAAATGATGGAACTTACTTGTATGCTGGAGTAGGCGCTCAAGCAGTAGGTTATCCCACGGATATGTCAGGAGTCGGAAGTGGAAGGGTTTACAAAAGTTTAGATGGAATTAATTTTGAGCTTATTTCTGGAATTATGGGTACAGGAGTACAGACACTGTATTGTGTGCCTTCATTACCTGACTTAACAATTTCGGAGATAAAACCAGTTCAGGTAATTTGGGATTGTGATATCAACAATGACGGTAAGGTAGATTTGGTTGTAGGGAAGGCAACAGCTATATTTGTAAGTGTTAATGGATTTGAACAACTAAGCGATGATGTGATAATAGATGTGAAATTAACTTTCGAGGGAACAGCATACACTCAGAGCAACAACGTCGCAAGTTTAAGACAAAAAAATAAAATAATTTTCTCATTTGTGCCTAAATTCACTGGTGACCAAACTATAAAGGTTGAAGTTGATCCCTTTAATAAGATAACTGAATCAGACGAGACTAATAATGCAAAGGAGACAGATGTAAGTGTAAAGGATACAAGGGGATTGCGTATCTCATATATCAAAGTAAACAGTATTTGGCCAGCTACCTATGGAGCACCAAGTCAATCTGAATTTATCGATACGGCTATGAAAAGTGGAATATTCATAAACGCTACTTACCCTGTCGCTGGTAATGAATTTAAAAATGAGTTGAGATCGGAGGAATATTACGGAGACCCTGTTCCAATCTTAGGTTTGACAGACGACCTAATTAGTCTTGCTTTCTGGAAATGGGTTTTAGGGGCTGGAGACAGAATTGTCGGCGTAGTATCAGATAACTATTTTCCATACCACCATCAAGGAGATGCTGTAGGCATTTCTAATCCCAGTATAACAAGAGATGCAGCTTTGGTAACAAACGGATATTGGACGACAGCAGCCCATGAAATAGCTCATACCTATGGACTAAATTTGCCGCGGTGGGTATGGTGGCCGCCTCATTGGGAAAGTACGGAAGAATACGATGTAAATCCGCCTGGAAACCCAGCAAATGGCTACTGGGTGGATAAAGGCATTGAAATTTCTAATGGTATATGCTTTATGGGTTACGCCCCTAGTAAACACACTTATGATTACTGGCCTGGAAGAAGCGTCTGGGTCTGTGACGAAACATATGAAAACTTATTTAGAGAATTTAGAGTGGATCAAACGGATCCTGATGTCCTCGTTGTTGGAGGAATAGTATACAAGAATGGAACGCTTTCTTTGACTAAATGGTATTATGTCGAAAATAGAACAATAGAATATCCTATGCAAGGTAACTACTCAATAACTTCTATGGATTGGGATGGAGAGGTGATAAGTCGAATAAACTTTACTGTAGGCTTTTATTTGATGGTGGAACCATATGGTCTCCTCGAGACTAATGTGACAGGATTTGTCTTTCCTATTCCTTTCGTTAAAAATACGGCGATTATAAAAATTCAGTATAATAATGCTACAATAGAGATAAATCCAAATACTAAGCTTCTTCATGACGCCATTGACAGTATTCCAGATTATGGATTCGTGGATTGCCCACAATGTGTAGGTCGTCGAAAAGCACTTCATAATAAGATAGATGCAATAGAAAAAATGCTGAAGCAAAATTTGATAATCGATGCTAGAAACAAGCTGAAGTTTGACTTAAGAGATAAGTTGGAAAAATGGCTTATTAATGATTATAAAAAAACAGATCCACTACAATTATCAAAGAACGAAATACTGGCTTTAGTGGACGAAATAATAAATAGGTTAGACATGCGATTAGCCCAAAAAGCTGTAGGCGCACTAAAGGAATTAAGGGTTGAAATAGAGACACTCCCTGACGAAGCTTTTAGCAACGTAATGGCTTCGATCGAACTAAAGGCGGAGTTACTTAATAACATTAATGATATTATAGATGCGCTTCAAACTCAAACAAATATAAACGTAAATCTGGTAATGCGGTTAGAATTGCTTAAAGATAAAATAAACCAATTGATTGCTGATGTTTGGAAAGACCGCATCTTTGATGAAATTGAAACTGCAATAAACTTGCTCGAAGTTTTAGCAACGTCGTAAGATTTCAAGGAATAAGCCCAGTACTACATAACCTCTTTTTTCATCCAAACAAAACAGGAAACAAGATACCATAAGATTGCATCTATTATGAAAAAGATAATATCAAATTGCGGATGGACAAAAAGTCCAGTCATGGTATGACCTCCAAAACGGTAAAAGGGAAACGGAAATCCAAAGGAAAAGGGAACATCCGTAAAAGGGATAAGGTAGGTTATAAATCCTGTAGCAATAAGTAAAATTAACCAAAGGAAAATTTTCTTCAAAGTCGGTTTTAAAACCCTAGTATATTTCATCGTATCCCTTAAAATAATTGATTCCTTTTCATTTAAAATTTTTCATATAAGCATGTAGCTGAATTCTAGAAAGCTTATATGAAAGCCAAGTAGTCTTTCAAGAAAATTCGAATGGACCTTTTTGGAAATTTTAGTGATCCGAACAAATTTTTCCTCTCATTTCATGCTATAACTATCTATGCAACAATCTCATAAACCTTCCATCTTCCCTTTCCTTCCGCTTTAACTAATCCAAGCTCAACCATTTCTATCATGTAATTCCTATAAGCCCTATCAACTACTGGGTTAGCAACAGCCTTGCAGTATTCTCTATAAAGCGTGCCTGAAGCCATTTTCTTTTCCCTTCCAAGAATTTCGTAGATAACTTTTTGATGCTCATTAAGCTTAGATGTAAAGAATGCAACTTTCGTTTTCTTTGCCTCTTTAATAGCTTGCTTTATCTCTTCTATCGTAACTTCTTTTAGCCCTCTATCTTCAGCTTTTTTGCCAGCCCTTCTCAGAATTTCTAAGCCAACTCTTGCATCGCCTTCAGCTGCAACGCTTGCTATCCTAATTAATTCCTTCTTTATTGATCCTGGTCGAAATGAATACTCAACTCTGTCCTTTAAAATATCAAAGAGTTCATCTGGTTTGTAAGCTGGGAACTCTATTTCAGTCAAAGCTAAGCTGCTTTTAATTCTTGATGGTAAGTCGATCAATGCGTGGTAACGTGTCGAAGCAAGAATTAGCCCAACATTATTTCTTGATAAGATGTAAAGCCCATCAAAATTTTCTAAGTGGTCTACTTCATCTAAACAAACGATAACCTTCTTTTTCTTAACCAAATTTTCAAGCTGCTTAACTAACTCGCCTGTTGGTTCTCTGCCATGAACAGGTATCTGAAAACTAAGAAGTATTTCTTTCAGAACTTCATGAGTGCTTTTATACTTCCAACAATTAACGTAAGCTGAAATTTCCTTGAAATAGCTTTCAAGAACCCATTTAGCTAGAGTTGTCTTTCCCGTTCCGCTTGGTCCAACCAAAAATACGTTTTCTATAACCTTTCCGTACAAAGCAGGCTTTAGACATCTTTCTAACTCTCTAAGCTGACCTTCTCTGTGCAAGAGCCTAGTAGGAATAAAAGCCTCAGTTAACGGAAGCTCATTATAGAGAAGTGACTCACCATTACTGTAGCTCATGTTTATTTTTTAATGGAATAAATTCAAATGATTTACGTTCCGATAGAAATTCCGATAGGATCAAACTCATATCATAAAAGGTGGTGGTTCCTTCGTTGGTGGCGGTTTGTATTTAATATTTCTTCCAGCTTCTGCGATGTTTGTTCCAATGCCTGACATTCCCCAAATTCTTTGCTCCATCAATATTAACCATTCTGAGAAGGGCTTACCTCTTATAAAATCTAGAAGTTTCTTTCTATTTTCTAGAGAAATGAATCCAGGTCTATACTCTATGTTTGTCTCTTTGTCTACTACATTTTTCGAACGAAGGACCTCTAAAGCATTTTGCTCATTTTTTAAGCCCAAATAAGCCTTTTCCACCAACTTATGAGCATCTTCATAGTATTCTTTTAAACCATAGCCTGGACTTGGGGCAGACAGTTTTAGGGTTGTTTTAATAGAAGCAACCTGATCATTAAGCTTAACTAGCGTTTCAAAAAGTTCCAGTTCTAAATCGCTTAGTCTTTCAAAGTTAGATATTATAACATGATACTCTAATATATCTCTAAAATCGTCAATACCTACACGTTTACTAGTTTCTGGATTTAGCAAACTGTATGTCAACAACCTTTTAGAATAAAATGAAGTTCTATCTGTATCTGTTTCAATGCTTCTGAGATGGTCTAATTTTTCGCTAAGTTCTTTTCTATCGAGTGGTAATGAGACCATGCAGTCCACACTTTCTTTGTATATCTCGTCACTTAACGAACGAATGCGATCTAAAATTCTATTGATAGGATTTTCAGCTACAGATAGAACTTCATTTTATTAACAGAATCGCAAAAATTGAGCAGAGGAACTATAGCGAGTGGACAAAGCATGACTATAAAGTGATACTTAGAATTTTCTACAAGTGGCTTAGAAAGGATGATTATCCAGAAGAAGTATGCTGGATAAAAGTAAGAACTTCGAGCAATCATAAACTTCCTGAAGAACTTCTAACACCAGAGGAAGTTAGCAAGCTTATCGATTCAGCAGATCATATCAGAGACAAGGCCTTTATTTCAACGCTTTATGAATCAGGCTGCAGAATAGGAGAACTTCTTTGCTTGCAAATAAAGCACGTGCAGTTTGATGAATTCGGTGCAGTACTGCTAGTCAACGGCAAAACTGGGCAAAGAAGAGTTAGGGTAATAGCTTCCGAACCTAGGCTTCATCAATGGATCGAAAACCATCCTTTAAAGGAAAATCCAGAAGCACCCTTGTGGATTACCATAGGCACTAATAGCAGATATAAAGTTTGGAACTATGGAACCGCTAAGGAAGTAATAAAGAAGATTGCGATGAAAGCTGGAATAAAGAAGAGGGTATATCCGCATTTGTTCAGGCATTCAAGAGCTACACATTTAGCCAATCATTTGACTGAAGCACAGATGAAGCAGTATTTTGGATGGGTTCAAGGAAGTGATATGGCTTCTGTATACGTGCATTTAAGCGGAAGAGATGTAGACAATGCGCTGCTTAAACTGAACGGTTTAGAAGTCAAGGAAGAGAAGAAAGAAGAACAATTCAAAGCTTTGATATGCCCAAGATGCAAAGCAAGAAATTCTCCAGATGCTAAGTTCTGTAGCAATTGCGGGATGTGCTTGGATGCTAAGGCTGCAATGCAAGTAGACGAGTTGAGGGTTAAGCTAGATATGCTGATGAATAGACTTGTAAAAAATCCTGATGTGTTGAGTGCATTGCTGCAAGGCATAGAGAAGCTAAAAACAACGGAGAGGCTTTATTTCCTAAAGACCAAAAGTAAAATTGGCGAGTGAAGCATGAAGTACGAGGTAGAGGTAAAGTTTCACGAAGATTTCATTAGAGTTGAAAGCAATAGAATAGTTGTAGGAATAAAGTCTAGGCCTGAGAAGGGAAAAGCAAACCTAGAGTTGATTAAAAAGTTGGCAAAGCACTTCAACGTGCATACCTCTCAAGTAAGAATATTGTCTGGCTTCACATCAAGGAAGAAAATCATTGAAGTGGTGGACAAATAATTAGCTATGTAAAGCTTCGTAAGCTCTTTTCAACACCCTAAACCATTCTGGCATTTTGCTAAGCACTTCTTCGTCTACGTCTTCAAGCAAAATCCGTTCAATTTCCCTGTCCATGGTCGACTTCCTCGATCCTGTAAAACCTAAACTTTATTCTGTTAGTTTCAAGCGTTTTTATTAAACCTTTAAGGAGCGAAAGCGAGTCAACAAAGAAGCTTGCATATACTTTCTTATTGTAAAGCCAAACGTTGAGCTTTTTCGAGTAGATGAAAAGCAACTCTGCCAACTTTTCTACACTTATTTTCTCGCACTCAACCTTTGCTAACAGCATTTCCTTCTACCTCTACAATTTCATAAACTCTTCCTCTCTTCTCGCCTATTGCCTTAACAAGTCCTTTAGAGCATAGACTTTCCATGTAGTTTCTGAAGCTTCTTTCACTTTTTGGATGCCTTGCACTTTGCAGGTAAAAATCGTAAAGCCTTCTAGCTGGTAAACTCTTCCATTCCTGTAAAATCTTCAGAAGGATCTTCTCATCTATGCTAAGCTTTGCCGGACAATCCTCTATTTCTGGCAAGTCTGCCTCTTCTATTGCCCTTTTGCCTTTGCTTTCAGCGTTTAAAGCTGCAACCTTCAGAGCATTGATCGCTAGAGCAATATTTCCCTTTACAGTATCAGCTATTCTTTTTAATATGGCATCTGTACAACTCCATTTAGCAAGAGCCTTTTCAACCCTATCCTTTAGTATTTCAAATGCTTGCTCAGAAGAATAAGGAGTAAGCCTAATAATGCTTGGAATGTTTGACCTTATGTTTTCAGTTAAAAGAGAGAAATTTTCTTCAGCATCTGATATCAGTATAATACAAATACCCATGCTCAAGAACTTGGTTATAAGGCTATAATCTTTCATGCTCTCAAAATTGTCAAGGCAAACTACAAACTTTCTTTCCTTAACTTGTTTCATCAACTCTTTAACAAGTTCATAATTGCTCCTGTAGAAGATGAACTCGCTTCTTGGCACTATTTCTTTTAAAATGCTATAGGTAGTTTGATAAACTGCACAGTCTATGTAGCATGCCAAGATTTTCTTTGAATTGTTTAGGCATTGTAAAGCTTTCTTTGCCAAGGTAGTTTTACCACTACCGCATGGACCAGTAATAAAAGTGTTAATGAAATTCTGAAGGTTATGCTTAAGTTGGGCTAACTCGCTTTCTCTGTATAATAGCTTTTCAGGCATGTAGGAATGGGAAAGAACTTCTGCGTTAACTAAAATTTCTTCCTTCATGATTTAGGATTTTAACGTAGCAATAAAATTCCTTACGAGTATGTAACTTGCCGATAATTCCGATAGAATAAAACTTACATTGTAAAGAATAAAGAGTTTTAGATTTAGAACTTGAGGTTAGCGACTGCTCCATCTTCGTCTAACTGACGCTTTCCAAAATCTTTTAGATTTTTAACGATTTCTATCGGGAATACCGGACCGTCTGTACAAACCCTATACCCATCAATAGCACAATGCCCGCAAATACCTCTTCCACACTTAATGTATCTTTCAAGACTAAACTGCGCTGAAATGCAATATTTTAAGCATATTGTTAATATCTTCTTCATCATGCGTTCTCTTCCGCAAGTATAAACATGATCATAACTAGAACGTCTTATATATTTACTAAAAACATTAGTAACCGTTCCCTTATTGCCAACACTTCCATCTTCTGTTGATAATATTAGTGTGGCCCCAGTTTTTCGTATACGATCAGCAAAAAGTAGTTCTGAAACACTTTTTCCACCTAAGAAAACCGTTGTTTTTATATGATTTTTAATCAGTTCCTCTACAAGATAGGCCAGAGGCGCTATTCCGATACCACCACCAACTACAGCTACATTTGAACCTTTTAACTCAAATCCTTTGCCGTAAGGTCCCCTTATAGTTACTTCATCACCTTTTGAGTGTTTGAAAAGACTATCTGTTGTCGATGGTGGAGGTACATGCTTAACAGTCACTCCTATGATTCCTCGTTCCTTGTCAACATACGATAGGCTAAGAGGTATTTCTTCACTCATTTCTTCTTTTATCTTACGATATACACCTAACATAATAAATTGTCCAGGATGCGCTATCTCTGCAACTTCCGGATAATTAAAAAAGAATGTTCTTGTACATTCGTTTTCGATTACAATTTGTTCGATAGTTTTAACTATAGGTATACGTATGCATTTTGGCGTCTTCATCGCTTCTTCTATTAGATTAGAAACTCTTACAACATCTTCCTTTTTAACTAACCTAGTAATTTGCATTCTTCAATCCCCTTTAAAGCACAACCAATTATTTCGCTCACATCATCATAACCCTTCTTTATTAACATATCCTCGAACTCTTTAAGAATTTTTTGAAAGATTTCAGGCCCATGATGAAGTACAGCTGTACCGATGCCTACACAAGTAGCTCCAGCCATCATCATTTCAACAACATCTCTGCCTGTATAAACGCCGCCAGTTCCGATAATTGGGATTTTCTTTCCGAGTTTTCTAATCAGCATGGCAACTTCAGCTACGCACCTAACCGCAATAGGTTTTATCGACCATCCAGACATTCCACCCACTTTATTAGAGAGTACGGGTGCTTTCCGGTCGATATCTATATACAAAGCTTTTACCGTGTTAATTGCATTTATAGCATCACAACCAGCCTCAATTGCAGCGGTGGCTATTTCCTTAATGTCTGTCACGTTTGGAGTGAGTTTTACAATCACTGGAATACCAACAGTCTTTTTTACCGCATTAACTACCGTAAATGTTGCGGTAGCATCCTGACCTATAAGCCTCCCTGGAGTTTTAGGGTGTGGACATGAAATATTCAACTCTATCATATCCGCACCGGCGTTTTCCATGGCTTTCGAGACTATTGTAAATTCTTTCGCATTCGATCCATAAACACTCACTATGACTGGAACTCCCCCTTCCTTAGCAATTAAAATCTCTTTTTTGAAACGAATATAACCAGGGTTAGGCAGTCCCATCGCATTAAGTACAACACCAGGATACGGTTCGATAATATTAGGCGTATTGTATCCACGGTTTCTTGTTTTACCAATAGATTTAGTCGTTACAGCTCCTACTCCAAAACTCGCTACTCTTTTGAGAGTTTCACCCCTTAATCCTAAAATTCCAGCAGCTAAAATTAGTGGATTTTTGAGCATATGCCCACATAAATCTACATTTAAGTTAACCATCCGTCCACCTTACTTAATTGTTATAGATTCCGTTAAAATATTTATTAATGTTTATTGAAAAAAAGTAAATGAATTGGGTGTGTGATGTATAGTGACAGATGAGTTGCTTAAAGACGCGTTGAAAGTTGCATATTTTTGTAGACCTCAATTATTGAATAAGCTTCAATATGTAAGAGTTGCTATAGGAGATGTAAGGTTTAAGAAGATACTTGACTTCCTTGAGAAAATTAACATTATTGAATATCCCGCGTTTTACCCATCAATTTCAACAGATTTCCCTCGCGGCATTCCATATCCAAGCGTGAATTATTTTGTAATTAATTTCATTTACTACCCAGCGTGGGTTCACGGATACATGAATTATTTAGACGACCTAAAGAAAATAATAAACGAGTTAAAGATAACCAAACAACTTATTGAAACATTGAGAAAAGAAATATCAGAAATTGATTCAGAATACCCAATCTTATTAAAAGAACAACTAAATATAATAGCTTCATGGAATGAAGAAGATAAAAAAGTGATAGAACAACTATTAGATCATTCGTATCATGGGAAAATGAGATTCTCGCAATCAACTATTTTTTGACAAGCTAGGTTTTCTGAATAATGATAATAACAGATCGAGCGGTTCAGTTACGTTTTAATACAAACACGCAAAAAATAACGGCATTTTCTCTTTCAGTAACTAATTCGTAACTGCTTTGTAATGTTAGTTTTTATGCCTATTGATAGAAAGCTCGCACTGCAGACTTTGAAAAAGTATGATAAAGAACTTTACTATATTTGCGCTCGTATAGAAGAGATAAGCAACTACTTAGCAAGCAATCCTGACTTGCGTAAGAGGTTTGAACAGTATGTGTTTTCTCTGCGTGCCTTAGATGAGTTGGAGAAAGAAGGCGTGATAGAGATAATAAACGACTATGAGCAAGGCGACATCTTCGTCAGAAAGCGACAGTTTAGGCTATTCGAATAAGTAAACTTTAGTGTTAAGTTTGGTTTCATAGAAATCCAGTATCGCCTGCTCTATCTCACCGCTTAAGTACTGACTTATGCTTTTACCGCTGTGGTTATGGAAAAGGACTATGGAATATTGCCAGTCTCCGCTCAAAACGTTGAACGAAGCTTTAGCCAAAGCCATTTTATACCTTGATCCAACATTACCTCCTTTAGCATGGTCTAACTCTATAGCTATTCGAATAGGCTTCTCTATACGAATGTCAGGGAACTGGCCATAAGAGCCAAAAATCCTTTTAGGTCTTTTAAACATGCCTTCACCTTCTACGCTAACATTTTCTTTTACATCATACTCAGGAAAAACTTCTTGGTACAATTCTTTAATAACAGAACCTACAAGTTTTCTTGCAGCCTTGTCCCACGTTACCTTATCCCTTTCCACGCTTTCTAGTACTCGGTCAAAAACTCTTTCCCTTTTGATACACTCTACAAGCTTTTCAACAAAGCTTCTGACTTCCATAAAATTAGGTTGTGCATATAGCGTTAAAGCATTTATGGAATTTTTCGTTTCAATAAACCTCTTCTCTATTTTCGCTTTATTCTTTAAGTGGTTCCATGAGAGGTTACTGTCCAAAATGTAAAGAGTATAGAAGCGATAATGGCAAAGATGCTTGGTCTATTGTCTGGAAGGATGGCTTAGCTGTTTGTGAACGATGTGGTTCAGTAATAGACCTATGGGTGGAAGATGATGAAGATATATCCTGATCCACATGTCCGCATTTCAAAGATAAGTGCTATTGTCTGAACGGAGTTTGTAAAAGTAGCATGAAAAGAGTGAGAAGAAAAAGGAGGTGTGAAGAGGAAAAGATGGAAGTGAGAGTAAACAAAAGAGAATGTTTCCTTAATTGCTTTCTCTCACTCGAAAGGTGGCAAAAAATGAAGGATACAACCTCGTGATTTTATGGCCCCTCAACCCTCAGAAGACGACGTGAAATGGTATAAGTGGATAAAAAGGAAAGTGTACGGGGAAGAAGGAATAGACGCAGGCAAGAACAATCTGCCTTTTGGTATAAAGCTCTATGAACCAAATTTGAAGAAGTATTGGGATGAAGAAAGGGCTATAGGCGTAATCGAGTTTGAGGGGAAATTTATTGGTGTAGCTTGTTTAGCTGCTAAAGAAGTAACGGATAAGGAAAGCTTTGTGCGCAGGTTTGGTTTAAGCTTTGAAAAGGATGTCCAATGGCATGCTGTTTCTGGATTGCTTGACCATCTATCAAGAAGCCCTATGTTTAAAGCTGTTTTAATTACAACTAGCAACATACCATTCAAGCTTGAACCAGATGTACCAGAAGAAACGGAAGTAAAGCTTGCATGGTTAGAGAGAAACTATCAATTTCACAAGGAAAAGGCAGATACTCTTAAGCTAGAACTAGAAAGTCAAAAAGGAGCTTTTGGTGGACCTTATCCTTCCTATCTTCCAAAGCAGATGAAAGAGGAGGAAGATCATGCGAGAAAATTTTTGGAAGCTAAGAAAAGCTTGATGCAACAATTGGAAGATAGGATGAAAAA
>Ga0078972_1013630_pt1 | contig 13308 bp, 20 predicted proteins | sample YelNatPaOPGAMG01_FD_67568 | JGI IMG/M metagenome (GOLD analysis project Ga0078972, IMG submission 67568) | Hot spring thermophilic microbial communities from Obsidian Pool, Yellowstone National Park, USA - OP-RAMG-01 (SPADES assembly) (version 2) | ecosystem: Environmental > Aquatic > Thermal...
GAAAAATCTTGCAGGAACAGTAATAATTGGCATTTTAATTATCATTTTACTTCGAGTTTTGCTCGGCTTTTAAACAAGTAAAATTTGAAACTTTAAATGACATTACCGAAGAAACCCGCGGCACTTTGTCATGTGTAGTTTGCACAAATATTCATTCACAATTGCAACACTCACCATATGAAAAGCCATTAATAACTTCGCATAATTGATTGTGCCGTCGTCTGACTAGAAAACTGATAAATGCAGGCGGTCTAAAATAAACTGTCCAAGGGAAAGATGTGGACATTGAATTAGAAAAGAAGCTGGTAGGTGCGTGTGGGCTTTACTGCCGACTCTGTCCCGAATACCAAGGTTTTTATATGGGTTTTGCTGAGAGTGCAGAACGGCTTCAATATCTTGTTACTCAAATGGTTCAAGTTGACGCTTGGCCATGGAACATCAATAACCCAGAATCAAATAGGAAATTTTTTAACTACCACGAATTCATCAAGGGATTACAATGGCTTTCCAAGCAGAAACCATCATGCAAAGGATGCACCTTTGAAGTTGTTCCTTCCGCATCGTTGCTTTTGCCTGGGCAGAATCCAGAATGTAAAATAAAAGGTTGCTGCTTTGAGAAAGGTTTCCGTTTTTGTTATGAATGCCCTGAGTTCGCATGCAGCAAACTGATCAAACTTAGGAAGCACTACCCTTATTGTTTGAGAAATTTAAGGCGAATTAATGATGTGGGAATTGAAAAATGGCTTAAAGAGCAACAAATGAAAGTGCAGGCTGGATTAACGAATCGCAAGTGATATGGAGAAGTTTTGGCAACGTTCAAGATTGTCCTCGGCTTATCCTAAAAGTCCATAAAAGTGCCGAGGGCCGGGTTTGTGCCTAAGGCAGAAGGCGATATCCCCCCGCAAAATCTCTCTTTTTCTGTTAAAGCCCATTGAAATTTGTATTCCCGCCAAAAACAATAACTTTAAATATCGGTAATGATTATAATAATCACATATTATATGTATTAGGTAATGACAATGAATGGAAAAGCGGATCTAAAGCGAAGAATCATGGAAGAAATGACCGTAGACTATTCAGGTACACTTGAGAAGAACTTTGATTTAGCGAAACAATTCATAAGAATAACAAGAGATGGTCGAGTTGATATTCTTGTCAAGAACAAAGTAAGTGGCCAAGACCGGATTTTGTTATACCTTATAGGCAAGCTATATGCCAAAGAGGCAGGTCTTGCTTCAAGTGATAGCGTAGGTAATAAAGAGTTAATGAACGAATTAGGTATTCCCGAAGGCTCTTTGTTACCATGGCTGATGGATTTGCGGAAAAAGCCAGGTATAAAACAGATAAAAGAAGGGAAACAGGTAGCTCATTATATGCCCATTAACCTAGTTGAGCCAGTATTAAGAGCAATAGAGAAGAAATTGAAAAATGAGTCGGATTGAGAAGATGGGAGAAGATAACGAAATAAAGAAGATAAAAGAAACTTTAGAAAAACATGAGAAAAGGATAAAGTTGTTGGAAGATACGCTTGCCATGCCAAAAGGCGAAGAAGTTACACCTACAGAAGCAAAGGCAAGCATCGAAAAACTGGCTCAGAAAATTGGCGTAGCAATCGATAAAGTTGAAGAATTATATGATATTGAAGATAATAAGCTAACTCTGCTCAAGATTGCGGGTGAAGATGAACGAGAGAAAACACAAAAAATCTCTTTGGCAGTGCTTTTGGGATATAAATATCTTTTTGGTAATGAAGAGATACAGGCCACGGAGCTTAGAAGAAGCGTCGCTGAAAATAAAGTCTCACTTAATAATTTTGCTAATTATTTGAACGAAATAATTCCGTCTTTGATAAGAAGAAAAGGCAAGCCAAAAAGTCCGAAGACTACTTACAAGTTGACTCCACTAGGAGAAGCTGAGGCAAAAGAGGTGCTAAAGAAATTGTGTGAATAATTATGGATATAGCAGACTTGATACGAAAAATTTCTGAAGTAGACACCTCTGATTTTCCAGATTTTTATAATTACAAGAATCCCCTTGAAATGGGGCTATGGATATTATGGGTAGCAAAAGAAAAACTTCAAATTAAAAAATTAACTGCTGAACAAATTGCCCATGTTATAAGAGAGGTCAAAGAGGTCAGCATAGAGGCTAAGTCCATTACCAATTCATTCAATCGAGCTAGAGGAAAAGTTCACATATATCATGACGATGGAAAAGTTTATTTTGAAATAATGAAACCAGGAAAAGAGCATTTGCTCTCTTTAGTTAAAAAAGGATTGGTCGAGGTGTTTTATTTCGAACCTGACCATAAGTACAGTACAAAAAGGATGCTGTCAAAAATTATTTTAGAAGAACTCGAAGGAGAATTGAAAATTGTAGATCCTTATTGTAGCGAGAGGACATTAGACATCTTGAAAGATCTTCAAAATAAACCGATCAAATTTTTGACTAGGACACAAAACCTTCACGAAAAGGAAAAAGACCGATTTCTGCGAGAACTTCAAGATTTTAAATCGGAGTTTCAGAGCATTGAGTTTAGAGACTATCCTTTCACAGATATTCATGACAGGTATGTAATTTCTGAAAACTCGTTAATCATCTTAGGTCATAGCTTGAAGGATTTAGGGAGTAAAGAATCTTTTGCGATTGTTCTAAATAAAGAAACTAGTAGGAATGTAGTAGAAGCCTTGATTGAAAATTTTGACAGAAGGTGGAATCAATCTTCTCGATTATAAAAAGCTTTTTTGAATCAGGCCCCCATAAAAAATCAACTCTATGTAACAGCTTCATAAACCTTCCATCTACCCTTCCCTTCCACTTTAACTAATCCAAGCTCAACCATTTCTATCATGTAGTTCCTATAAGCCCTATCAACTACTGGATTAGCAACAGCCTTGCAGTATTCCCTATAAAGCATGCCCGAAGCCATTCTCTTTTTCTTCCCAAGAATTTCGTAGATAACTTTTTGATGCTCATTAAGCTTAGATGTAAAGAATGCAACTTTCGTTTTCTTTGCCTCTTTAATAGCTTGCTTTACCTCTTCTATTGTTACTTCTTTTAGCCCTTTATCTTCTGCTTTCTTGCCACCCCTTCTCAATATTTCTAAACCTACTCTTGCATCGCCTTCAGCTGCAACGCTTGCTATCCTAATTAATTCCTTCTTTATTGCTCCTTGTCTAAAGGAATACTCAACTCTATCCTTTAAAATATCAAAGAGTTCTTCTGGTTTATAAGCCGGAAACTCTATTTCAGTCAAAGCTAAGCTACTTTTAATCCTCGACGGTAGGTCTATCAATGCGTGGTAACGTGTTGATGCAAGAATTAGCCCAACATCATTTCTTGATAAGATGTAAAGCACATCAAAATTTTCTAAATGGTCTACTTCATCCAAGCAAACGATAACCTTCTTTTTCTTAACCAAATTTTCAAACTGCTTAACAAGCTCGCCTGTTGGTTCTCTGCCATGAACAGGTATTTGAAAACTAAGAAGGATTTCTTTTAGAACCTCATGATAACTCTTATACTTCCAGCAATTAACATAAGCAGAAATTTCCTTAAAGTAGCTTTCAAGAACCCATTTAGCCAAAGTTGTCTTACCAGTACCGCTTGGTCCAACTAAGAACACGTTTTCTATGCTTTTGTTATGTAAAGCTGGTTTTAAGCATCTTTCCAACTCTCTTAGCTGGCCTTCTCTGTGCAAAAGCCTGGTTGGAATAAATGCTTCAGTCAAAGGCAATTCATTGTAAATGATTGATTCATCATTAGAGTTCATGTTTATTTTTTAATGGAATAAATTCAAATGATTTACGTTCCGCTAGGGATTCCGATACTAATCTATTAGGCAGATCAAGAAAGTTCAACAGGTTTTTCTACAAGCTTTAATTTTTTTGAGAATTTCCTTCCCCTCTTCTGTTACTCTGTACTTTGTTAGTTTTTTGCTTCTTTTCTGGTATTCCATTTCCACTAGTCCAACATTTTTCAAAACTCCTAGATGGTAAGCTAAGGCAGGTTTATCGATCTCGGTCTTTCTGGCTATGTCGTTAAAAGCTATGTCAGGCTCGTTCAATATGGTGTAAATTATCTTAAGCCTGCTGTCGTTATCCAAAGCCCTGTAGATAGTAAGCATTTTTCTTGCTTCTTCCATTGCTTCACCTAAGCTAAAATAGTTTAATCAGGTAAATAAATCTTTACCTGTTCAGTTAGACTTTACCTAAAGCTCGAAGAAGCTTATACCGAATAGAAATCGTCAAAATTATTTTTTCAGAAGTTGGAAAAGCATTTTCTTCCTTATCATTGTAAGCATAAATATGCCCATACTTTGCTAGATGCGTTAAATAAAGGTCTGAAAGATAGCTCTTAGAACTTCCGTAAAGAGGATGGTGCCTATGAAAAGTTAGTACCCTAAGCTTTGGAGCTATTCTTGCGTCGTCATGAAATTGTGCGAATTCAGTGGCTGAGCCCCATGATTCTACATTTAAGAATACAAGGTCCACATCAGAATGTTTGAAGATAAATTCTTCAGTCAAGCTCGGTGCAACATCAGGAGCAAAATCATCTTCTGGTATAAGCGCAATTATTCCGTTATCCCTCAGTTTTCTCGCTATACTCCTTCTTTTTACTATTTCCTTTCCTCCGGCTCCTAGCAAAACAACTATTATGCATGTCTCTCTAACCAACGATTCAAAATTTCTTCTTTCACTGCGAATCCAATCTGCAAAGTGTTTAAAATGTTCGTGCAACTTGTTTCACAAACCAAACCTAGAATAGGTGTTAACTATTTAAATTTTGGATGCTAATAATTGGTTGAAGTTTCGGAAAACTTCATGCATTTTGTGGGCGTGTGGTTGGGGCTGGCTTTTCGTCGGGAGCATTACGGCACAACCACATGTCCCTTACCAATAAAAGTTGATGGGATAAAGTGGTTGTGTGAAAGATGAAGTGTACAGGTACAGTAAAATAATAGAAAGAGAGCTAACCAGAGTTAAAAATTTGTATATCGACAGAGAAAGCAGACAAAAAATTCTTGACTTCTACAGAGAATGTATAGTTAGGGGTTACAGCAAAGCCAGAATTATAAAGTATATCGTTACTCTTAAAAGAATTGCTAGGGATTTGGGTAAGCCCTTCACTCAGGCTAAAAAAGAGGATATTGTCAGACTGATTACTGACATCGAGCAAAGGAATTATTCTGATTGGACTAAAAAGGACTACAAGGTAGTGCTCAGGGTATTCTACAGATGGCTTAAGGCTGACAACTACCCGGAAGAGGTTAGCTGGATCAAGGTCAGGGGTTCGCATAAACACAAGCTACCTGAAGAGCTTCTCACGCCAGAGGAAGTTAACAAGCTCATAGATGCGGCAGACCATATTAGGGACAAAGCCTTCATTTCAACGCTATACGAAAGCGGCTGCAGGATAGGCGAGCTGCTGTGCCTGCAGATAAAGCACGTGCAGTTTGACGAGTTTGGCGCTGTGTTGCTTGTAAACGGCAAGACAGGCCAGAGGCGTGTTAGGGTAATAGCTTCTGAACCTAGGCTTCACCAATGGATCGAAAACCATCCTTTAAGATATAATCCAGACGCACCCTTGTGGATAACTATCGGCACTAATAGCAGGTATAAAGTATGGAACTATGGGACAGCTAAGGATGTGCTCAAGAAGATTGCAAGGAAAGCTGGAATAAAGAAGAGGGTATATCCTCATTTGTTTAGGCATTCAAGGGCTACACATTTAGCCAATCATCTGACTGAGGCACAGATGAAGCAGTACTTTGGATGGGTTCAAGGCAGCGACATGGCTTCTGTCTACGTGCACTTGAGCGGCAGGGATGTTGACAATGCACTGCTTAGGCTGAACGGCTTAGAAGTTAAGGAAGAAAAGAGAGAAGAACAGTTTAAGGCTCTGATATGCCCAAGATGCAAGGCAAGAAACTCGCCTGACGCTAAGTTCTGCGGTAACTGCGGGATGTGCCTAGATGCTAAGGCTGCGATGCAAGTAGACGAGTTAAGGGTTAAGCTAGATATGCTGATGAACAAGCTTGTGAAAAACCCTGATGTGTTGAGTGCTTTGCTACAAGGCATAGAGAAGCTAGAAAGCAACGGAGAGACTTTATTCCCTAGGCCAGCAGTAAAATTGGCGAGTGAAGCATGAGGTACGAGGTAGAGGTAAAGTTTCACGAGGATTTCATTAAAGTTGAAGGCAATAGAATAGTTGTAGGAATAAAGTCTAAGCCTGAGAAGGGAAAGGCAAACCTCGAGTTGATTAAAAAGTTGGCAAAGCACTTCAACGTGCATACCTCTCAAGTAAAAATATTATCTGGCTTCACATCAAGAAAGAAAACCATTGAGGTAGTAGACAAATAATTAGCTATGTAAAGCTTCGTAAGCTCTTTTCAACACCCTAAACCATTCTGGCATTTTGCTAAGCACTTCTTCGTCTATATCTTCAAGCAAAATCCGTTTAACTTCCTTGTCCATAGTTGACTTCCTCAATTCTATAAAACCTAAACTTTATTCTGTTAGTTTCAAGCGTTTTTATCAAACCTTTAAGGAGCGAAAGCGAGTCAACAAAGAAGCTTGCATATACTTTCTTATTGTAAAGCCAAACGTTGAGCTTTTTCGAGTAGATGAAAAGTAGCTCTGCCAACTTTTCTACGCTTATTTTCTCACATTCAACCTTTGCTAACAGCATTTCCCTCTACCTCTACAATTTCATAAACTCTTCCTCTCTTCTCGCCTATTGCCTCAACAAGTCCTTTAGAACATAGACTTTCCATGTAGTTCCTGAAGCTCCTTTCGCTTTTAGGATACCTTACACTTTGCAAGTAAAAATCGTAAAGTCTTCTAGCTGGCAAACTTTTCCACTCTTCTAAAATCTTTAAAAGCACCTTCTCGTCTACGCTAAGCTTCATCGGGCAGTCTTCTATTTCTGGTATGTCCGCCTCTTCTATTGCCCTTTTACCTCTGCCCTCAGCAGTCAAGGCTGCAACTTTTAATGCATTTATTGCCAGAGCAATATTACCCTTCACACTGTCAGCAATCCTTTTTGTCAATGCATCTGTGTATGCCCATTTTCCTAAAGCTAGCTCAGCCCTAGCCTTCAGGATCTCAAAGGTCTGCTCGTTTGAATAGCTTGGCAGCCTAAGTATGCTCGGTATGTTTGACCTAACGTTTTCTGTAAGCAGCGAGAAGCTTTCTTCCTCGTCGGATATCAGCAGCACGCAAACACCCATGCTTAAGAACTTGGCTATAAGCCCGTAGTCCTTCATGCTCTCGAAGTTGTCTAGGCAGACTACAAACTTCCTTTCTTTTGCCTGCTTCATCAACTCCTTTACCAGCTCGTAATTGCTCCTGTAAAAGATGAACTCGCTCCTCGGCACTATCTCCTTTAAAATGCTGTAAGTAGTCTGGTATATGGCGCAATCTACGTAGCTTGCACAGACCTTCTTTGAGTTGCCTAAGCAGAGTAATGCCTTCTTAGCTAATGTAGTCTTACCGCTGCCGCATTCACCAGTGATAAATGTGCTTATGAAGTTCTGTAGGTTGCGCTTAAGTTGGCTTAACTCTTTTTCCCTGTGCAACAGTTTATCAGGCATGTATGAAGGCGATAGTATATCGGCATTGACCAGAATTCCCCCGCTCATGATTTAGGATTTTTATATAGTGATAAAATGCCTTACGAGTGTGTGGATTGCCGATATTCCGATAGCAACTGTAGCAAAATAACGGCACTTTGCCCATCAGTAACCAATACTTCACCGCTTTCTACTGTTAGTTTCATGCCAGTTGATAGAAAGCTTGCACTGCAGGCCTTGAAAGAGATGGACGCTGAGCTCTACTATGTTTGCTCTTGTATAGAAGAGATAGGAGACTACTTGGCAAGCAATCCCGACCTGCGTAAGAGGTTTGAGCACTATGTGTTTTCTCTGCGTGCCCTAGATGAGCTAGAGAGCGAAGGCGTAATAGAGATAATAAACGACTACGAGCAGTGCAACATCTTTGTCAGGAAGCGAAGGTGAGGTGGGCGGGTGCGCGGGTACTGTCCAAAATGCAAGGAATACCGGAGTGATAACGGTTTGGATGCTTGGGGCATTGTATGGCAGAACGGCCTAGCAGTATGCGAGAGATGCGGTGCAGTGATAGACTTGTGGGTAGACGAAAACAGCAAGTAAACACCTTAACTGCTTTCTCTCACTCGAAACGTGGCAAAATTTTCAGATAAAGGGATTGTTATGGCTGAAAACCATTTGACAGACTATGATAAGTGGTACAGATGGGCGTATGAGCAAAGGTATGGGGAGGGAAGCTGGGATAGGGATAAAGGGGAAAATGAAAAGAGAGACGCGCATGGTTTTAAGGAATACCGTAAGCCCTTCAAGACATACTGGAATGATGAGCTTTCTGTAGGTGTTTTAGAGAAGGACGGCCAATTTATTGGTGTTGCTTGCCTAGTTGCTAAGGAAGTTGTCGACAAAGAGGGTTTTGTTGAGAAGCTTGGCTTAGGTTTTAGAGGCGATGTCCATTGGAAGGCTGCTCCAGTTCTTTTAGACCATCTCTCAAGGAGTCCGATGTTTAAAGCTGTGCTTATCACACTGAATAAACTGCCTTTCAGAGTAGAGCCAGAGATACCTGAAGAGCTGCAAGGTAGGCTTAACTGGGCAAAGAGAAACTACGAATACCATAAGGAGAAGGCTGAAACGCTTAGACAACAGGTAGAAGACCAGAAAGGAGTTTTCGGTGGGCCTTACCCCTCTTATCTACCAAAGCAGATGAAAGAGGAAGAAGACCATGCCAGATATTTCCTCGAGGCAACGGAAGGGATTGAGGCACAAATTCAAGAACGCTTAAAGCCCTACTTCCTTATAAAGGAAAACCTTATGGCCGTAGCTCTATTCCTTTATGTTTATACAAACCCGCATGAGAGTTTTGAAGATGCTGTTAACGAAATTCTGGCAAGGAAAAGGGCTGCAAAGATAGAGGCGAATGAAACATACTTTGTCAAGTGCTCTGACGTTAAAGACCCGCTAATAGTTTTCAGCCCAGAGTTTTTTCCTTCTTCCGATGAGATGAGGAAGTACTGCTGCATTGCCTTAAGCAAGGATGTAGACAACTTTAGAGCAAGTTACTCGGTTGCTGGTGTACTGAGGAAAATGTTTACCACCGCCTTAGAACTACCGACAGAAGAAGCGATAGAAGAGCAGATTCACGTTCCAAAAGAAGAGGTAAGCATTCAAAGACTTAGAACAGCTTTTCTTGGCTATGTTGTCTCGTCAGTAGTAAAGAGGAAGGTAACTAAGTGCAGGGTATATTTTCCGCTTGACGTGTTAACTGGGCATGGAATAATCTACGGGAAAACAAGAGTGGGAAAATCATTCCTCTCCTTAATTCTGGTGCAAGAAGCTTCAGCTAACGGGATAAAAGCAGTAGTTTTTGATCCTCACGGAACCTTAGCAAGCGGACTAAAGCCGAACGATCTGTTAAAAGTTGTGTTTACAAGAGGAAAGGCTGACATAACAGAGCAATTGGAAGAAGTCTATCGAGAAGCATCAAGTTGGCATGAAACTAATGAATTGAGGCTATTGGTTGTTCTTGATGAGACTAGACTGCTAAAGGCAAAGAACCTTGCTTACTGCATTAATGAATTGGGTAAACGTGGCGTAGGCTTTATTCTAGTGACGCAGTACTCGACAAGCATCCCGCCAGAAGTTAGGAACGTTGGAACATACTTTATTATGTCGGCGATGAGCGAGACAGAGATTCAAAGGTTTAAAGAAGTAACTTTACATCCATCAAGCAAGCTAGTAACAAGGTTGCCAAGAGCAATAAGCTTTGTATTTTCGCCTTACTGGTATCCTGAACCGTTTTTTGTTAAGCATAGGAAAATAGACTTTTCATAATCGACCATTTTAAGCCCAAATTTAAATACGTTTACATGTTAAATTATTGCTGAGCGTCATGATCGAAGAGCACAAAATATTAGCATTTCATGAAAGGGAATTAGAAACGATATTATCAAAACTTAAGTTACTTGAAAAAATCCAAAAAGGAGAAATAAAATGCGCCTTTTGTGGCAAATCAATAACACAAGAAAACTTTGGAGCCTTACTGAAAAGGAGTAATAATATTCTGGTAATCTGCGACGATCCTAGTTGTATCGAAAAGGCAAGGAGTGACTAAGATGCCTCTTGTAGATATATTTCAAGCATTACAGTTAATTTTTTCAGGAACAGGATTACTTGCAATCGCACTTTTCCTTGCATGGGTGTTCTATCCTGAAAAAGTCGAAAAATGGGGAATATTGCTCAGTAAAGTTGTAGCTTATTTTTCTGAAAAGCACGAAAGGAGATACATTTCAAAACATATAGAGTATAACATTAACAGTTTGAGAGAAAGGTTTTGTGAAGAATCCAGTGACATTTTGCCGTACAAAATTGAAGTAGAATGGATAAACACAGACGAGATCGAAAGCTACCTTCAAGGAGATAACGTACTCATAGTTAAAATGAAAAACCACAGGAATCAGTCCAAGAACTTAGCTATTGCTGTTAAAGAGTATGTTCCTAATGCGTTAATTCCGACCGCAAGAAGGTATGTTGAACCATTGTTAATGAAAGCTATAGATTACGTTGTTTCAAAGGAGTTCTTGAAAAGAGATACAAGTGCATTTACTTATTTTTCAGATGTTGTCAAAGTCGAACAAAACACAAAAGATCTTGTTGAAAAAGTAGATAAAATAGACGAACAAGGGTATTTAACAAGAATTTTGCTCTCAGAGTATAAAAAATTAGGTCTGTTATATCCAAGAGAACCTACACCAGAAACTTACAACGAAACGTTAGAGCTAGAATCCAAAGTTCATGCGTTAGTGACCAAGAAACCTGAAGAAAAAGTTTCTCCAGAAATCCGTGGCAAGTTTATAAAAGCAGCTCTAGTACCGGTTGCAAGAGAAGAAACTGTTGAAAAAGGTGGAATTGAACCACATTTGGCCTTTATCAAGAATTCTATTAATGAAGGAATTAAAACTTTTTACGTGGTCGCAGCCGGGAAAACTAACATAATTTTAGCCAAAACTGTTGTGAATAATGTTGAGAAAGAAACAGATTTGAAAAGAGTTTACGAAGAAGAGTATACAGGTATTTTTAGAGAAAAGAAAACAAAAATGTATTTAGGAATACTAGGAGCGAACATGAAAAATTCAATTTACTGATTTTCACTAGTATTAACGGAAATCCGCCTGCCAGCAAACTTCATTTCATGATTAAACAAAATCTAAGCGATGCCTTACAAAATTGACATTTACATCGGCAGTGACAACAAAACAAGAAAAATCAGCAGGGACTACCTTGAGAAACTGAAGAACTGGGCCAGCAAAGTCTTTCCAGCAGGTTATACGCTCCTAAAAGGCAAAGGATTCTACAACGGGGGTAGTGAGGATTCAATAATAGTTACAGTCTTGTCGCCCGAGAACTTCCCACTTAAGGACGAGATAGAGTTTTTGAAACGTGCACTTGGGCAGGAGGCTATACTGCTTTCCAAGTCTTATATCGAGTTGCAGGTAATTTAATGAAATGTGCATGCTGCGGCAAAAGGGTTAGGGAGAATGAGGCTTATGTAGGCGATAACGGCACGTATTATGAAGGCAAATTCCTGTGTGAAACCTGCTACTTTGAAGATGAACCTTGTGCTATTGTTTATTACAAAGGTGATGATCAGCCTTATGCTATAAGTCATACAAGGAATGAAACTGAAGGCGATTTTACAGTTCAATGGCATAGCACTGATCCATGGCGTGGTTATTACGAAACAAAAAGCGATGGGTATGCCTTGGTTAATACTGCTGAAGTTTTAGCCTACCATGAAAGCGAGAAGATGCTTAAAGAATTTGATGAAAGAATCAGAGAACTTTTCGACGAGCATAACATAGACTATGCAAGAGTTTTTGCAAGGAGCTCTAATGTCTTCTACCAGAACTATGATCTCTACGTGAAGAAAGAACAAGCTCTGATAGCAAGTTTGCTGGTTGAAAAGGCTAAAGCTGAGGTTGATTACAATAATCCAAAGTGGTATAAGAACATAGTTTTTTATGAAGAGGCACTTAACAAACTAGCAGAATTGTTCCCTGAACGACAGATAAAGACTGATTATGATGCTGCTAAGTTGATAGAAGAGCTAGGCAATGATGCGGTTAATGAGCTACAAAAAAGGCTTAAGGAGGGAAAACATGAAAGCTAAGGATGTTGTAAAAGAACTTGTATCCAGGCACGTAAAAGCTAAACCTAACAGGATATCCCTTAAGCTTGACTGGGACGATAGCCGTTCGGTAATAAGCATTTATGGGGAAAACTTGAAGGAAAGCGTCGAATACTCGCAGACAATAGACTTTACCTCATTTGCTCATGGCGTGATAGAGGCTTACAGAGAAGCATATGGTGAGTTGCAAGTAGTGCCGATAAGCTTCAGGGAAGAGGTATATGAGAATGAGAAGGTTGCATTAGACCTCTATCCAACTGGAAGCGCAGGTGTCTTTGACATCCACATAGAGTATAAGCTGCACAAAAATGAGGTCAAATCGACAGAACAAAAACATTAACTTTGAAAGAAATTAGGTAGATCCTACGCCTTCACTGGAATTAGTTTTCGTGTTTTATTAGCTTCCTTCTCAGCAATTTGCATAGAGGCCTTCTTTTCGTACTCCCTCAGCATACTTACTAGGGGGTGCTCGAGGTTTATCTTGTAAAGCTTAGCCTTGCCTATCCTTCTGGAAACTTTTACTACTTCGTATTCCTCCAGTTCTGGAAAGTACTTGTAGAAAGTCTGCTTGCTCATTCCCAGTGCTTCTATGACCTCTTTCTTCGTGAAGTCAAACAGCGGGTTGTCTAGGAAAAAGTCCACGATCCTCAGCTTAGGCGAATCCCCGAGCGTCTTGATTATTATCGACTCGTATTCTTCCGGCATACTTATCCTCCTACCTTAAACACTGTGCGTAAAGCAACAAATGCACAATACAATTAAAGAGCGATAAGTATATATGTTTTACCTTCTAAAGGTATTATAAGTGAACTTATGATTTCTGAGATTACTGATGAGGAGATTAAAGCTGACATAATGAACAGGTTGTTAAGAAAAGGTTGCTGGGGAGCTAAGTATTTGCCTTTGGATAGTCTTGTTAATTGGCTTGCCAAAAGGGTAAAGAGGAATGGAAAAAGAGTCAGAAAAATTATTAGGGAGTTAGTCAACGACGGATACCTACTTTTGCATAAGGGTGGCCAAACAGCATCGCTCAACCCAACTATGAACAGAGAAATAATTG
>Ga0078972_1013631_pt1 | contig 13306 bp, 12 predicted proteins | sample YelNatPaOPGAMG01_FD_67568 | JGI IMG/M metagenome (GOLD analysis project Ga0078972, IMG submission 67568) | Hot spring thermophilic microbial communities from Obsidian Pool, Yellowstone National Park, USA - OP-RAMG-01 (SPADES assembly) (version 2) | ecosystem: Environmental > Aquatic > Thermal...
TACTACAAAGATGGGAAAAAAAGATTAACAGAAATACCCAAGAAAGTTGAAGTACTGACAGAAAAACTCAAACTTAACTTATTCCCTAAAGATTTGCGGAGTTAGGGTTTTCAAAGGGGGACTAAGGGGGATTTAAATCCACCCCCCACCCTCCTTTAAAAAAGGAGGGAGACCAGTGGGGACTAAGGGGAACTAAAAAGAGGGAGAACAGCGGGGACAGGGGGAATTTAAAGAAGTTTCTCCCTTTTATAAAGGGAGATGCAAGAGGGATTGTTATCTTTTAGAAAAATCCACCCCCCACCCTCCTTTAAAAAAAGAGGGAGAGAAAATTTTCCCCTTTTATAAAGTGGATAAAACTTTTTACTTTTCTTATACCTTCCTGTGAAATCTTTCATAACTTATTTGACACAACATTCGTAAAAATCCTTTCCGTAACTATCAATACACACAATGGCAGGAAAATTTTCAACCTCAATTCTATAAACTGCCTCTGGTCCAAGGTCATCAAAAGCAATAACCTGCAAGTTTTTCACAAACTGTGATAAATATGCTCCGCATCCACCATAGGTAACAAGATAAACTGCACGATACTTCACAATCGCTTTTTTTACCATTGGTGAGCGCATACCTTTGCCCATTGTTGCTTTTACTCCTGCCTTCAATAATTCCGGGGTGTATCTATCCATTCTTGAACTCGTTGTTGGACCAAAAGAACCAACAGGAAGATCAGGTGGTGCAGGAGTTGGACCAACATAATAAATAATTTGACCACGAGGATCAAAAGGAAGGGGCTTTTTTTTCTTCAGAATCTTATGAAATCTTTTGTGAGCAGCATCCCTGGCACAATAAATAATTCCTGAAATTTCAACAAAATCACCTGCCTTAAGATTCAATATTGTTTTTTCATCAACAGGAGTTATTATCTTTTTCATATCTCAACCCTGTGCATTCTATGCGCCCAGCATGATATAGAAACTGCAACAGGAAAACCCGCAATATGTGTTGGGAAATTTTTTATCCGCACATCAAGACAGGTATTATCCCCACCGAAACCACCAGGACCAATCATGAGAGCATTAATCTCAGAAATCAATTGTTTTTCAATTTCCTCGAGTTTCCCCCTCTGTTGTCTTCCTGTTTCAAGCAATGCTTTTTTCGATAAATACAGTGCCTTATCTGCTGTGCCACCCATTCCAATACCAACAAACACAGGTGGACAGGGATTTGGTCCTGCTTTTTTTACACAACCAACGACAAATTTTTTAACAGCATCCATATCAACTGTTGGCTTGAACATTTTTAAAGTAGTTGTATTTTCAGAGCCAAAACCCTTGATAAGAATAGAAAAATTTATCCTGTCTCCAGGAACAATTTCACACCACAACACTGCAGGTGTATTATCAAAAGTATTTTTTCTATCCGGTACAGTTACAATAGATTTTCTCAAATAAAAATCTTTGTAGGCGCGTCGAACTGCACTGTCAACAAGTTCCTGTAATGAATTGAACTGATTAAATTCGATTATTGCCCCTGTACCAATTTCAAAAAATACTTCAACCATTCCTGTGTCCTGGCACAGAGGCAATCTCTTCATTTCAGCAATGTGTATGTTGTCAATAATGATTTCAAGAACCTTCTTTCCATAAGGATTTTTTTCAGTTTTCAGTGCGTTTTGCAAAAGTTTTTTAATTTCTGGTTCAAGAGTAAAACTTGCTGTGCCAATTGCCGAATAGATTTTCTCTTCAATCAATTTTTCTTTAACTGTTCTCATGGTTCAGTCATTTATATGATAATGAATAATTTCATTCAAACATTTCATTAAATTTTCAAAAAGTTGGTCAGGTATGTATTTTACCATTGAAAGGTTATCTGCAGGAATTTTGGAGAAAAATCTCAGAACATCAATATGTTTTGCAGGTATTTTGAATGCAGTGGACTCACCTGCCTGGCATTTTGAACAAACGACACCACCAAGTTTTCCACTAAAAAAATTCAATTGATCCTGGCTTCCACAAACAAGACATTTTTCAAGAAAAGGACCAAAACCAAGCAGGAAAAGTAATTTTTCAGTTATATAAATCTCAACAGCCCTGTGATTTTTGATTGATGGAATCAATTTCCCGATATTGAAGACAAGTTCATAAATTTCCTTACTGTTAAATCTTGACGCAGGAACAAGTTTATCGACAAGAAAAAGAATTTTTTTCCATAGAACAAGTTTATCTGAATGGAAATTAAAAATTTCCAGAACCGCTGGCTTTGTAACAAGTTCAAGCCCTGGTCTTGATTTAAGATAAACAAATGCCTCAATACAAGCACCCTCCTGATAGGCAATCGGAGGAATTTTTTTTGATACACATCTAACTCCCTTCATCAATCCAGAGATTTTTCCTGTTGAGTCAGTAAGGAGATGAACAATAACACTTGTCTCACGAAAATCAATTTTTTTTAGGATTATCGCTTTTATTTTTGTCGGTGGCATTTGATAAACTGTAGATACCAAAGGAAAGCACAATTTTCATCCCTGCTTCAACTGTGATGGGAAGAATTTTTATTCTATCTTTGTGGATAAGAAGAACAAAACCTGATGTAGGATTTGGCACAGTCGGTACAAAAACAGTCCAGTATTCGTCTTCAATCTCCTGAAGAATTTTTTCTTTGCTTGTGATGAAACCAATTGTAGAAACACCTTCTGCTATTTTAACAAGTGCCACACCCTGAAAAATTTGTTTTTCTTTTCTGAAAATCTGCTGAAGAATTGATTGAACGAATTGATAGAGCCGATTGAAAACAGGAATAGAAACAAATGCCTTTTCAAGGTAACGGATAATTCTTCTTCCAAAGATATTCTGGGCAAAAAAACCGAGAAGTAAAATTAATGCAATCAGGGAAATCAAACCAAGACCCCTGACATAAAATTGGGGTACTGCCCTTTGAATCCATTGACCGATTAAACTTTCAAGAAAAACAAAAATTTTCCACAATACCCAGATGGAAACTGTTGCAGGAACAATAACAAGAATTCCTGAGATAAAATAGTTTTTCAGTTTCATTGTAATATTTTAAACTTTTCCACAATTTGAAACAATAGCACTGTTATCAAAATTCCAAAAATTGCTCCAATAACTGTTTCCTCTATTGTGTGAATATGTTTGATAATCCTTCCCTGAGCCACCCATATTGCAAGAAGTAGAACAAGAACTGAAACAAGTGGTTCTGTCTTAAATGTCAGCATTGAAACAATTACCCATATACTGAAGGCAATTCCACTGTGAATGCTTGGCATACCACCAGAAATCAGGGCTTCTTTCTTTATCAATGATTTCAGCATAATATAAAGGGCACTAATGAAAAATAGAATTAAAAATGTGAGATACCAGGGCGAGTTTGCAAGATTTTCAAAGGCATTTCTGAATGAAGGTGGAAAATGTTTTGCAAAAAGAAGATACCCTATAATTACTGCAGTCACTGCAGAAACCAGGACTGATGCAGCAGCAACATCCTTAATTTTTCGAACCTGAATGTGATATTCCCTGTAAAACATATCAGTAAGCATTTCTATTACAGTATTAAAAATTTCAGAAATAATCACAATCGCAACAACAAGTATCAAAATCAAAAATTCTAAAAATGGCAATCTGAAAAAAATTCCAGCAATGACAACAAGACAACCAATTCCAAAATGTATACACAGATTCCTTTCTGTTTTCAGGGCATAAAACAAACCCCTGAAGGCATTTGTAAAACTCTGAACAATATCCTGTCTTTTATCGTTTTGCATCCAGAAACCCCGCAATTTCCTTAAAGATACTATCCTGTTTCTTTTTCATTTTATCATAATTGCGCTCATCGTCATTAAATCCAAACAAATGCAAAATGCCGTGTATTGCAAGGTATAAAATTTCTTTTTCAACACTATGGTTTACCTCAAAAGATTGTCTTTTTGCTGTCTCTGCTGAAATAATCACATCACCAAAAAAACCAAGTTTGAATGATACCACATCTGTCGGGTAATTTTTATTCAAAAACTTCTTATTTATAGAAGCGATAGTTCTGTCGCTCACCAGCGTGATACAAATTTTTTTCAGTGATTGTGGGATTTTCTTTTCAAGTAAATCAAAGGCATCTTCAAGATATTTCAAATTAAACTTAACCTTTCTCTGACGATTTATCAGCAGAACCCTTTTTCCCCTGCGTTTTTTGATATGTGTCATATGCCTTGATAATCCTTTTGACAAGAGGATGCCTTACAACATCCTTCTCGCTGAAATAAATAAATTTCACTCCACTCACCTTTTCAAGAACCTTCTCACATATTACAAGACCACTTGTTTCCTTTGAAAGAGGCAGGTCAATTTGTGTAATGTCACCTGTGATGACTGCCTTTGAATTTGCACCAAGTCGGGTAAGAAACATTTTCATCTGTTCACCTGTAGTATTCTGCGCCTCATCAAGAATGATAAAGGCATCATTCAATGTTCTTCCTCGCATATAGGCAAGGGGTATGATTTCAATAATTTTTCTTTCACTCCATCGTTTCAGTTCTTCATATTTCATTATATCAAATAGAGCGTCATAAATGGGCTGAAGGTATGGTTTTATTTTTTCCTCAAGGTCTCCTGGTAAAAATCCAAGCCGTTCCCCTGCCTCAAGTGCAGGTCTTGTAAGAACAACCCTGTTGAATAAACCATTGCGAAGTGATTCAATTGCAAGAGCAACTGCAAGATATGTCTTACCTGTTCCAGCAGGACCTATTCCAACAGTAAGCGAATATTTTCTGATTGCTCTGATATATGAACGCTGGTGCAAACTGCGTGGATAAATCACATCCCTTTTTGACCTTACGATAATTGCATCCGGAGAGTCAGTGATTTTTTCTGCTGGTTTTTGCTCTGTTGGTTCTTTTTCAACATCCTCAGGCATCGCATCAAAAATGTCTTCTGGAGAAAGATACTTCAATCTGTGAACACGATGCCTCAAGTTTTCAATGACCTTCTGTGCTTTTTCCACCTGCAAATGTTCACCTCGCAACTTAATAACATTTCCACGGGCAAATATTTCAACACCAAGAAGGTCTTCAAGCAATCTCAAATTCTCATCATGCTTTCCAAAAATGATCTGTGCTTCCTGATTTGTCAGAACAATTTCTTTCAATGAGGACATATTACGGAATCACAATTTCTGTACCTGGTATTAATACATCTGGATTTTTGATTTTTGACTTGTTTGCATCATAAATCTTCTTCCAGCCCTTTGAATCCCCGTAGTATTTTGTAGCAACCTTAGAAAGGGTATCTCCCTTTTTGACAGTATATGTCTTTCCCCCAGAAATTTTTGCCTTTGGTTCTTCAGGCAGTACTGGTTCAAGTTGCTGTGACTTGATTGTTGCCTTTACCCTTCCAAGTTCTGCAAGCACCTGGTCACATGCTGCAAGTGCCTTGTTTGAAGCAATGGTTGCTTTCTCTGCTGCTTCATTTGCTGCCTTTATTGCATCATTAGCAGCGTCTATTGCCTTTTGCGCTGCCTGGTCGGCATAATCCATCGCCTGCTTTGCTGCCTTGTTTGCTGCTGCAATTGCCTTTTCTGACGCTTCATTGGCTGCTGCAATGGCTCTATCCGCTGCCTCATTTGCGGCTTTCACTGCTTCAGCAGATGATTGAATGGCTTTATTGGCTGCCTCAAGTGCTTTTTCTGATGTTGCATTTGCCTGATTGCTTGTATTGTATGATTCCTGTGCATATTTTTCAGCATTCTTACTAATTTCCATTGCTGTCTCAATCAGTGACTTTGCCTGCATAATCTGAATTTCAATTTCTTCCTTTTCTGAACGAGGTGTTTTTTGAGTACTTTTTGCTGGTTTAAAAACAGGTTCCACTGCCTTTTTTTCTCCACCTGCAGATACCTGTGTTTCCTGTGAAGTTATTTCATCAGGTGCTGAAATTTTTTGAACTTCCTGTTTTTCCTGAAACATTTTACAACCTGAAATTATGAATATCAGCACTATGAATATCACAAGATTAATTCTCATTTTTTTCTCCTGGTGCAATGTTCATTAAAAATAATTGTTTCCCATAAACTATGTCTTTGCACAATATTTTTCCGTATTTCAATTTATCATTCTTTCGGCTTAAAGTCAACCTTTATATAAAGTTCTCTTAATTGCCTTTCATCAACAATACCAGGTGCGCCACTTAATGGACACACACCTTTTTGTGTCTTTGGAAATGCTATTGTTTCTCTTATTGAGTCCTCTTTCCTGAGTATCATCACCAGTCGGTCAAGTCCAAATGCAATACCTCCATGAGGCGGTGCGCCATATCCAAGTGCTTCAAGAAGGAAACCAAATTTTTCATTGTATTCTTCGGGCTTCATATTGAGAATTGAGAAAATTCTTTCCTGCAGTTTCCTGTCATGAATTCTTATGCTTCCACCACCAATTTCAGAGCCATTTAACACAAGGTCATATGCACGTGATTTTGCTGCCAGAGGTTGTTTTTCAAGATTTTCAATATCCTGTTTTTTAGGACTGGTAAAAGGATGATGAACACACTGAATTCTCTGTTCTTCCTGATTGAATTCAAATAATGGAAAATCCACAACCCAGAGAAAATTGAATAAACTTTCATCTATAAGGTTTAATTTTGTGCCAATATGCAAACGAATTTCACCAAGGGTTTCACATACCCATTGATTTTTGCCTCCAAGGAATAAAAGCAATGAACCAGGACTAATACCACTAATTTTTTTAATTTTTTCTATAACTACCTCCTTCAGTGATTTCCTCAATGGAGAGACCACTTCATTTTCTCTGAACCTCATCCATCCAATCCCCTTACCACCTTTTTGTTTGACAAATTCATTAAGATTATCAACATCTTTGATTGAAATGTTTTCTCCCTGCTGAATTATCAAACCCTTTATCACTCCACCAGAATCAAGAATGGATTGAAGAATATTACTTCCTGAATCAGCCAGTGCCTCTGACAGTTCAATAATCTCCATACCAAATCGAGTATCCGGTTTATCTGTACCAAATCTGTTTATTGCCTCTTCGTAGGTTAAACGGGGAAATGGGATACTGATTTTGATGTCAGTAGTTTTTTCTATCGCATATTTTATCATTCTCTCAGAGATATCCATGATATCGTTTTCTTCAACAAAAGACATTTCAACATCAATCTGAGTAAATTCGGGTTGCCTGTCTGAACGAAGGTCTTCATCTCTGAAACAACGGGCAATCTGATAATACCTGTCAAATCCTGATATCATCAAAATCTGCTTGAAAAGCTGCGGGGATTGTGGTAATGCATAAAAACTTCCAGGATTCAATCGTGAAGGAACAAGAAAATCCCTTGCTCCTTCAGGGGTGCTTTTTGTAAGAACAGGTGTTTCAATTTCAACAAATCCTTCTTTAAAGAAAAACTCTCTGATTCTGCTGATAAAATCAGACCTGAAGACAATGTTTTCTTTTAATTGCTGCCTTCTTAAATCAAGATACCTGTATTTTAACCTTGTGTTCTCATTTATGTTTTTGCTTTCCTGAATCTCAAAGGGAAGTGGTTCAGAAACATTGAGAATCTCAAGTTCTTCAAGGATTATTTCAATTGTGCCTGTGGAAATTTTCGGGTTTACTGTCTCCGGAGATCGGGCAACAACAGTACCTGAAATTTTCAAAACAAATTCCTGTCTCACCTTTTTCACAAGTTCCAGTGTTTCAGGTTTTAAAGCAGGCAGATTACACACAATTTGCGTGATACCGTATCTATCGCGAAGGTCAAAAAATATAATATTACCATGATCCCTGATTGAAGAAACCCAGCCAGAAAGAATAACCTTTTTCCCGATGTCACCTGTACCAAGTTGTCCACAGGTATGAGTTCTAAGCATTATTTATCTCCTTGAAAAATTTTGAAAGTTCTGAAAATTTAATTTCTTTTTGAAAACCATTACTCATGTTTTTATAAAGAAAAATTTGTTTTTGAAGTTCATTGTCACCGAGAATAAGAATATGTTTAACCCCTTCCCTGTCAGCAATTTTCAAATGATTTTTCAAGGGTCGCTGTTCGTAATCAGCAACAATTTTTATACCATCAACCCTTGAATTATTCAAAATTGCTGTTCCCTTTTGCAATGCGTGCTGACCAAGAAAAATCACACAAATTTCTTTTTTTCTCTCCACTTCAAGATTGATTAATCCACACAATCTGTCCATTCCAATGGCAAAACCAGCAGCAGGAGTTTCCGGTCCACCAAGTTCACTAACAAGATTATCATATCGTCCGCCGCCAGCAACAGCATTTTCTTCTTCTCCAATTTTTAATTCAAAAACTGTCTTTGTATAGTAATCAAGTCCCCTGACAAGATATGGATTTTTTTTGTAATGAATTTTATTATCGTCAAGGGTAGTATAAAAATTTTCCTGATGTTTTCTGCAATCATCACACAAGACATCCTGTATTACAGGTGCCTCCTTAATTATTTCCCTGCAGGAAATCACCTTACAATCAAGAACCCTGAGAACATTACCCTGTAATCTTGTCTGACAGTCCTGACATAACCTGTCTTTTGCTGGTTCAAGAAACTGTTTTAATTTCATACCATAGGAAATCTTACATGCATCACAACCAACAGAATTGGTTTCAAAAACATAATTACTGACATTCAATTTTTCAATAATTTTTGCAAGAATCACTATTAATTCTGCGTCAAAATAAGGACTTTTCCCACCAAATATCTCTGCACCAATTTGAAAAAATTGCCTGTATCGACCCTTTTGTGGCCTATCATATCTGAACATTGGTCCAGCATAATATAAACGAGTAATTTTCCTTTTTGTATACAACTGATGTTCAAGATATGCACGTACAACTGAAGCAGTTGCTTCGGGTCTGAGGGCAAGAATTCTATCTCCTTTGTCTTTGAATACATACATTTCCTTCTGCACAATATCAGTAAAAGAACCAACACTCCGTTGAAAAAGTTTTAATTCTTCAACCACTGGCACCCTTATTTCTTCAAATCCAAATGCTTCAAGTGTCTGGAAGACAATGGATTCAACGGTCTGCCATATCCTTACTTCTTCTGGCAGAATATCCCTCATTCCCCTTACTGCTTTTATTTGTTCAGCCATAGGTGTGTTGTTGTCTTGAAAAATTTTCAATCTTAATATGATATATTTTTTTATGCCATCGGTCAAAGAGCAGTTTCAATTAAATTTTGGAAATTTTCACTACTTTTAGAAACGAAAGATAAAAGGAATTTCACAAAAAATGCAATTTTAGAGTAAAATTTAGTTATGAGAAGAAAGAAAAAAGAATTGATTACAGATATTCTGGGATATTTGTTTTTTTTCGCTGTTTTTAACTTCATTCGTATTCTGCCATGTATTCTCTATGGTCGGATAGGTAGCATCGCAGGCAGATTTTTTTATATTATCAGTCCATCATTGAAAAGAAAAATTAGAAAAAATATCATTGCCGCATATGGAAACAGTTTCTCTCCTGAAGAAAAAACACTGATGATAAAAAAAATCATCGAGAAAAATACATTCTTTTTTATTGAATGGGCATTATGGGTAAAAATAGCACCAGAAAAGGCATTGGAACTGATTGAATTTAAAAACCTTGAGACATTAAAAAATGTATGTAAATCAAAAAAGCCTGTGATACTTGTCAGTGCTCATCTTGGCAATTTTTCCCTGATGATTGCTTCATTGATTTATTCTAAATTGCCTGTCACCTGGATTGCGCGCGATGCAAACAACATGTATCTTGCAAGATATATGGATAGAATCAGGAGGCAAAAAGGGATATTTGCAATAAACAAGGAAAATCTTAATCAGGCAATAGCAAAGTCGCTTGAATGGCTTAAAAATGGAAATGCTCTGTGTCTTTTGATTGATCAGCATTCAGGAAAAGGTACTCAGGTGGAATTTTTTGGAAACATAGTCCAGGCACCAACAGGAGCAGCCGTGTTTTCAAGAAAATATAATGCGGATGTCTTTGGTGTCTTTATTCGTCATAAACATGGATTCAGGCATACAATTTTTATTGAAGGACCCTATAAACTTTTAAAAACGAATAATCAGGATGATGATTTCCAGAAGAATACTCAGTTTTTTTATCAACGTATTGAATACTATGTTAGACAGAGTCCTGATGAATGGTTCACATGGATGCACAGAAGATTTCGATAATAACCTGATCCCGGCCTGCGATGGAATCAATTGGATCAATAATAATAGTCCCTTGAAACAATTTCTGAAAAAACTTCTTTCCCTGAAGTAAAAACACGTCGGGTTGTTATTGTATAAATAAAATCACCTTGCTTTTCAGGCCTTGAAACAATAATTTCTATCTCTCGCATTTTTGGTTTTTCCCCAAAAATAGAAATATTGAGTGCATTACCATCAACAGATGCCTTAATAATGAACCTGAAGTTATAGGGATTGTAAATTTTTAAATCAACTCCTTGTTCTTTTGAAACAGTTGCATCAAGACCTGGTAAAATGTATGAAACAATTTTTGAATGTGGCTTTCTTTCAAAGATTGAAAGTCCTGCATAAAGTGCTGCTGCATAGAGTGTTGATGAAACCTGACATAACCCACCACCATAACCAGGCACTCTTTTTTCACCAACAAGAGTATTTGCTGTGCCGAGTTCGTTTTCAGAAATACGGCTTGTTACTTCATCATTAAATGAAAAAATCGTTTTTGGGAGGAGAACAAATCCATCAAGGTATCTTGCTGCTACCTTAATATTTATCTGCCGTTCATCAATGTGTTCATTAAAATATGTTGTGTAAGTCGCCCATCTGTATTTAAATTCATTTGCATAACAAAAACAACAAGCCACCAGTAACAAAAAGATTAATTTTTTCATTGCTCAATTGTGATGATATTTCCTTGAGAACGTCCCCATACTTCAGGTAAATACATTAGTTGTGCCTTTGTCGGCAGCACATGATACGAACCAGGAGTTTCAGCCCTCAAATAATAAACAATTGTTCTTTCTTTCTCTCCCCAGAAACTTGTAAAAAATGCCACCTTTTCATCCCTTATTTCTCTTCTACAATACCACCAGTTTTCATCAGGTATCTGTTCAATAACCTCGCAACCTGCTGGAATAGGGTCTTCAATCATCACATACTCAAACCTTTCACCGCCTGAAATTTTTATCTCTACCCTTATTCTATCACCTGGTTTTATCGCTTGCTTGATGTCATTGTAAACATATACAGTATTGCCTTTTTCATCAATCTTTTTTACTGGCTCAATTTCAGTGTATCTTCGAGATATTGTAAAACCCGAATCAAATGCAGGCATAGAAATATCCCTGACAACGTACTTAATCACATGGGAATAATAGAGATTGCCTGTACCATGTTTTTCAAGCACGATTGAATTTTTTCCGCTTAGTAAATGTTCGGGTTTAATCTCAACTACTGTCTGAAACTGTTTCACACTTTCTCTGTCGATTTTCTCTGTTGCTTCATTTTTCGTGTTCAATGAAAGAATGAATGTATAATCAGGAGACAGTTCATCCGTCATACCAAGATAATCAGTAAAGGCAAACAAACACGCAGCGGTATCCTTTGTTGATAACCACAGTCCTCCCTGTTTCTTCATAGCAAGATATCTCAAAATATAAGGAATTTCTTTTCTTTTCGGGTCAATTGCAAGAATTGCTCTCAATCCCCAGGCAGTTGCTTCAATATTATGATTTATCCAGGAATAATATCCATCTTCTTCTGCCTGCCAGTAGCCCACATATGGTGATGGTTTAATCAATTTACTGCACAAAAGTTCCAGTGTATCCTGAGCCCTTTTGTCATCCATTTCCTTAAGAATAAGACACAATTGAGCAAGTGTATATGGATTAAGTTGGTTCCTGTTTTTATAAATATCATCAACAAGTGATTGATTTTTTTCTCCAGCATAAGTCAAGGCATAAAGCATAAATGTTTTTTGATTATAGTCATTTATTGAACCAATCATGCTTTTGAGGAAATTTTTCCCTCTTTCAAGTCGTTCCTCATTAACCATGTAACCAGTTTTTTTTGCATGTGCCAGACCGAAAACAACATAACCACTTGTATATGGACTGCTTCCATCTCCAGGCCACCATCCCCATCCACCGTCTCCATTTTGATAGTTATAAAGTTTTATCAAGCCATCACTTACCTTTTTCGGAAGATTTTCAAGCATTTTCTCAAACTCATCAGTATTTTTCGCAAGATAACGAAGGTCTTCAATTTTCATTTTCTTCAGAGTACTGGCAACCTGAATCGCAGGCAAAAATGCATTCAATGTTTGTTCAACACATCCATAGGGATACTTTGCAAGTGCATCAAGTGTTGTGAAAAATTGTGAAACAAGTGATGGATAAATATATGATTTTGCATCAATTGAGGCAGGAATCGTTTCAACAGGTAAGAAGAATGTATCAATTGTAATATCCTCACATTGCCCTGCAAAGACATATCTCTGGTCAATGCCAAAGGAATAAACAGGAATACTTAATTCCATTGCATCCTTATAAGGATATGCCTGAGCAAATAAAGTAATCTTTGCATTTTTTACTGAATTAACCTTTACCTTCCAGTCAACACGTTTTGAATTTTCATTTTCCAACTCCACAGTTTTTTCTGGTTCATCAAGGATCTCGAGACCATCTGCAACAATTTTCACACTAACTTTTTGTTTGTTTCCTGTGTGATTATGTATAACTCCAGATATAAGAAGGCGGTCGTCTTCAACAAAAAATCTTGGAGTAATAAGATTTGCCATCAATGGCTTGCTTGTGATAACTTTATTAATTCCAGTACCAACCTTTGTATCATTTGTTATTGCACGAACTGTTGATCGCCATGTTGTAAGATTGTCAGGAAGTTTAAACTCAATCATTCCATTGCCATTGTCATCAGTAAATGCGAATGGTAACCAGAATGCGGTATCCCTGAAATTTTTCCTGATATCCGACTGCGCAAAATCCTTTCCTGCTCCGCCATAATACCATGGATAAAAAGAATAACCTGTTAAAACCTTGTTTGCCTTTGTCCCATAAAAGAAATCTTCAATTTTTGGAACAAGTTCACCAGAAATCGCATATATTGATTCATCAACAGCACCAAAAGAAAACTCAGCAGAGACAGGTTTTCCTGAAAAATCCTTGATATTCACAAGATATTTTGCTATGTCTCCTGGATGATATTGTTGTTTTTCGGGTAGAATATCAACTTTGAGAAACCTATCACTGCAACCTGTTTTTATAAGTTTGCTTGATGAAATAAAATTTTTGTTTCTGA
>Ga0078972_1013632_pt1 | contig 13304 bp, 6 predicted proteins | sample YelNatPaOPGAMG01_FD_67568 | JGI IMG/M metagenome (GOLD analysis project Ga0078972, IMG submission 67568) | Hot spring thermophilic microbial communities from Obsidian Pool, Yellowstone National Park, USA - OP-RAMG-01 (SPADES assembly) (version 2) | ecosystem: Environmental > Aquatic > Thermal...
AAGACGCTCGAGATAAGGGAGATACTCTCGAATGTTGGGATACCGATATCCGACCTAACCGAAGAGAGAATAGATATAGAGATAGAGGAGAATGGCAGCACATATAAAGAGAATGCACTCATAAAAGCAAAGGAGATTTACAGAATAGCTGGTCAGACTGTCATTTCGGACGATTCGGGACTGGAGGTAGATGCCCTCAGTGGCAGGCCGGGTATTCACTCTGCAAGATATGCCGATGACACCAAAGGGCGGATAGAAAAACTCCTTTTGGAGATGAATGGAATCCCTTTCGAAAAACGGACCGCGAGGTTCAGGTGCGTCGCCTGTCTCCTATTCGACAACAACAGATATGAATTCTTTGAAGGGGCTGTCGAAGGTTACATCTCAGAGCAACCTCATGGAGAGAATGGCTTTGGATTCGACCCCGTTTTCTTCCTGAAGGAATACAACAAGACTATGGCTGAGATACCTATCGAGACAAAGAACAGAATAAGTCATCGTGCACAGGCATTCTACAAATTGAGGGAGTTTATTGTTAGGAATAGACACATTTGATCTCCTCAAAGTATCATTTCTCCTCTCAATTTGGTCAGGAGAGTAATCTGGATGATCAAACTCCTTTCTATTGGCTACACAAAACCCCCGACCAACGACTCTCTGATGAATGACTCCCCAACTAACGATTAACTACTTTCATACTAACGACTTTCAGACCAACAACTCCCCAACTCTCCTATCTCTTCTGTTTCAATCTATCTTTCAGCTTCGAGAGGAAGTTAAGGGCTTCGAGTGGTGTGAGACTGTTTATATCTATCGCATCTATCTCGTCGAGAATCTCATTTCTCGTATTCGTATGAAATAGGCTAAGTTGCGATGTGTCCTTCCTCTTCTCTGACTTAGAGAGTCGTGGCCTGCCAATATCGTCAAACTCTGCCTCCATGAGATTCTTCAATATCTCATATGCCCTGTTTATGACCTCTTCTGGTATTCCTGCAAGCCCCGCCACCTGAATACCATAGGAGAGACTCGTCCCACCGGGTACAAGTTTGTACAGGAAGATGATCTCCTTGTTGAATTCGTGCACCGAGACGGAGAAGTTCTTGATTCTGGGCTTGGTGAGACTCAAATCCGTTAGTTCGTGATAGTGAGTGGCAAATATTGTCCTTGCACGGATTCTGTCGTGTATATCCTCTGCTATTGCCCACGCAATCGAGATACCATCGAATGTAGAAGTACCTCTTCCGACCTCATCGAGCAATATCAAAGATCTGCGTGTTGCCTTCTTCAGAATCGTTCCTACCTCGACCATCTCCACCATAAATGTAGAGAGCCCCCTTGAGAGAAAATCACTCGCCCCGACCCTCGTAAATACGCGATCTACAATACCTATCCTTGCCTTCGAGGCAGGCACAAAACTCCCCATCTGAGCCAGAATGACGATATGAGCAGTCATCCTCATCAGAGTAGATTTTCCAGCCATATTCGGGCCCGTAACGATCATAATCTGAGTATCTTCGGTATCGAGGGTTATGTCATTTGGTACATATTTGTTATAACCTTTGATCTTCGAGAGAACAGGGTGTCTCGCATCAACGAGTTCTATTGTATTATCATCGGTGAGTTCGGGTCTCGTGTAATTCTCTTCGAGGGATACGAGGGCGAGCGATATGAGTGCATCGAGCATAGAGACACCTTTAGCCGTCCTCTCTATCCTTGGCAACTCTTTGGATATATCCTCGAGTGTCTGTATGAATATCTCATATTCGAGAGTCTTCCTCCTCTCATCCGAACTCAAGACCTTGTCTTCGAGGTTCTTCAACTCCTCTGTAATGAACCTCTCTGCATTTACCATAGTCTGCTTCCTGATATAATCCTGAGGTACGAGGTGCAGATTTGCCTTGGTAACCTCTATAAAGTATCCAAATACCTTATTGTATCTCACCTTCAGAGAACCGATCCCGGTTCGGGTCCTCTCCCGTTCCTCTATGCCGGCTATAATAGACTTGAGGTCCCTGCTAATCCTGATGAGTTCATCGAGCTCTTCATTGTTACCGGGTTTGATGATTCCACCCTCGTTTATCAGAACTGGCGGATCCTCCACTATCCTCTTGTCTATCAGTTGAAATATATCGCTCAATGTATCAATGCAACTATTTATTTCTCCGAAAATCTCGGACCTGAATTGTGCAATTATCTTCTTTATCTCACCAATCGGACGAATACTATTCTTTATCGCTATCAAATCCTTTGGATTTGCGTGTCTATATCCCACCTTCGAGGAGATCCTCTCGAGATCTGCCATCTCCTTTATCAATGCGACAAGATTCTGAATTCTGATTGTATCACCCCTGAGCTCGTCTATTGCGTCATATCTGCGATTTATCTCTCCAATCTCCAAGAGCGGATACTGCAGCCATCTCCTCAACATTCGGGAGCCCATTGCAGAACTCGTCTTGTCTATCACCCAAAAGAGAGAGCCGTATTTCTTCTTGTCGAGGGAGTTGTTGAATATCTCCAGGTTCCTCTGACAGGTCTCGTCGAGATAGAGGTAAGAATATGAGTCAATCCAGACGGGTTCTCTAATTATTGACAGCTGGCGCTTCTGCATCGATTCGACATAGTTGATGATCGCACACACAGCGTGCCTGACACCTCCATCTACTCTCGAAAGGGAATCGATCCTATCAAGGTCTCTGAAGAGCGATTCGCTCACAATAGAATACAGGAGGTTTTCCCTCTTTAATAATCCCCGTATCTCCTCATAAGAATTGGTGTCCGGAATTAGAATCTCCCTTGGCTCCATCATCCTGATTCTGTCTATTAGTTCTTCTCTCTCGAGGTCTTTGGCAATAAAAAGGTCGCCGGTGGATGCGTCGAAGAAGGCTATCGAAAATCTCTGTTCATCCTGAATCAAGGCCGAAATGAAATTGAATCTGTCCGACTCGAGGGTATCTGTGTCGAGTACCATTCCAGGGGTAACTACACGGGTTACCTGTCGCTTTACAATCCCCTTTGCAAATCGTGGGTCCTCCACCTGATCGCAGATAGCGATCTTATAACCCATATCGAGGAGTTTGTTTATATAGAACTTCGCCGAATGATGAGGAACTCCACACATTGGTACACGGTCATCCCCCCTGGAACGAGAAGTAAGGGTCAGATTGAGGAGTCTCGAGACATTGACAGCGTCCTCTAAGAACATCTCATAAAAATCCCCGAGCCTGAAAAAGAGTATGCAATCGGGGTATTGGGTCTTTGTTTGCAGGTACTGCTGCATCATCGGCGTAAGCGATGATTCATTTATAAAGTTCTTATCTTCTAACATACTCAGATATCAAATCTCCAAATCCCTGATTAACACCAATTTATCAATCCTTCAAGAGAGAACATTCTTGCACAAAACAATCAAAACAGATGCACTGAATATTACAGTTCTTAAGTTCCCCTGTTAAAGACAGGGTATCTGCCGATGGTAGATGAGGAGCTATTTGGTTGATTCAATCCATAATATTGAAATATAATTGTCAGCTAACAATTTGACTAAATCAATACTCTCTAATCAAGAAATTTTATTATAACTCTCCCCATACCATCTTTTTGATAAAATACTGCACATAAACCTAATTGTTCTTTACAGAAAGGAGTTGATTATTTCAGAAGTTCGTTCTGGCAGTTCATGAAATCGGTCAGATATGTAGCACAGTTTACCTTTGATATACAGTTTGTCGTATCATCCATAAATTTCTGGGTAAAGCACTTATAATTCTCTGCCACACCGTATTTCTTGACACAATCCTCTTTTGTCTCGATGGTTGCTTTGCACTCGATCATCTTATCACAGAGTGTCTGGGCATATTTACTTACATCAGGTGGCGGAGGACACTTGTCGGGGATATTACTGGTGCAGCTTGCGATATCTTCACACTTATCCTTTACAAGACACTCTCCCATAGCATCCATATAAGCCTGCTCGAAATATCCATTGTCTTCATACTTCTTACAATATGTCTTACAATTCTCTAGCTGACTTTCCTTGATCTTTTCACACTCCTTGCTCTTATCACACAACTTGTTGCAATCGAATTCTGTTTTCTGGGAATCATCCGAGCAAAAACTCACGAGAAATGAGAAAAATACAATAAGGAAGAGGGCAGTCAATCTATTCATAGTTCTTACCTCCATAGCAGACATTATGAATCAATCTTTATCTTCTGTAAATCTTTTTTCGTCTATCAATAAATAATTATCTATAACACAAAATAGTTTACTTAGAGTTATTTTAAGGATAGATAATCTATTACTTTACCCTCGATTACAGAGAGGTTTATATGCAAAAGAATCTGACTTGTGGAAGAGATATCCTGTGTAAGCGCCTCGGGAGTCTCAAGAAATACATTCTCGTAACTATGGAAGAGCCTTATAAACTCATATCGGATATGGCAAAACCCGTAAGTATTATCTACAACTATGAAATGACAGAGGAGAATCTCGAGAAACTCGCAAGAGAAAGAAGGGATGGTGAATATATAGTAGGTTTTGGAGGAGGAACCGCCTGTGATACGGCAAAATATCTTTCGTCAAAGTGGAATCTCCCACTCATCATTGCCCCTTCCGTGGTATCTGTAGATGCATGGCTCTGTAAATCTATTGCGGTGAGGCACAACTATAAAGTCAGATATATTGGAGATGTTACAGCAAATGAGTTTATTGTAGATTACGCAATAATGCAAAAAAGCCCCGAGATATTGAACAAGGCGGGTGTGTCGGATGTGCTCTCAATTACCACCGCACTTGGAGACTGGAGGATATCAAGGGATGTATTTGGTGACAGGTACGATGTTTCGTATTATGACGCCTCGTACAATATAGCCAAAGAGCTGCTTTTGAAGGAGAGAGAAATTGCGATGCACTCCGAAGAGGGGCTCAAATCCATTGTAAGAGGGCAGTTGATGGAGGTGCTTCTATGCGAAGACTGGGGAAACTCCAGACCAGAAGAAGGGGGTGAACATTTCCTGGGCTACTGTCTCGAAGAGCTGACTCACAAACACTATATTCACGGACTTCTGATAGCACTCAATATTTTAGTGGTCTTGAAACTCCAGAGAGATAGGGCGGTCTTTGATCATCGAGAGATTGCAAGATTCTTTAAGAATATTGGACTCGACATCTCCTTCCAAAAACAGAATATCACGCGAGAAGAATATCGTGAGGCTCTGATGAGAACGGGAGAATATGTAAAGAGAGAGAATCTCTACAACGGTATCTTTTCTCTAAATAATATCTTTGACGAAAAGGGAGAGTATTCCTTGGATGAAATAGTTGAGTGGGCATCGAGCCTGTGATTTTGCAATTGAAAAAAATACTTTCACAATATACTATGAGGACTATGAAGATATTTGTCTTTTTATCGGCGTCTTTTTTGCTTGCAACAGGGTGTGAGCATATAGACGGTAGCAAAATATCTGACAGCAGTGAAGGATATTATGAATGTTCAAAGGATATGGAGTGCGGAATCGGGAGGTATTGCTCGAATCAGGGAATTTGCTCTATCGACTGTGTCTCGAGCAAAGACTGTATGTATATTGCTGATAAAGAGGGATTATCAAACGATTTTTACTGCTCCTCCTGTGGAAGATGCCTTCCAGTAGGATCCAGAGACAACAGCTGTATTGTTGCACGCGATGTCCTGTGTCAAACCAACGAGGAATGTAAATCACGCCTTTCTAATGACTATAGTTGCAATGAGAATGGACTCTGTGTGAAGAAATGTAGTAGCGAGAACGACTGTAAGCGTATAGGGAGGGGTTGGTCGTGTGGTGAAAACGGTTTCTGTTCGAGAAAATGCCTCTGTGATAAGGACTGTTTCTTCTTTGGATGGGGGTATGAGTGTATGTTGCCTGAGGGAGTCTCTGAATCAGAGAATTGTAACAGCGAAAAACCAATCTACGGCGAATGTGTCCCACGAGAGGGAGGAATAGACTGGGGGAAAGACCTCAACGAACAGAAGCCTTCGTTTGATTATATAGGTGTCTGGGGCTGGAATGTAAACTACGCAGTAAGGACTACCGGATTACCTCTCGTCTCTCAACAGGATTCGGTTTCGATAGCATATGGACTTGCAAAGATAATTCAAAACTCCAAAAACGGAATAGATATACATCTGAAACTCTGTTCCATAAGGCTCAAGAATTTCAAAGAGGATGATTCGGAGTTTGAAGACCTCGCATACATAATTGTACCCGATGCGTATTCAGACAGCATTCCCGTGCTCATAAACAGTGTGAATTCAGTGCCGGAGATGAAGAAAGATTCAACTTTCGACACAGACATTGTACTTGATGTTAGAGGGGCAAGACTCCCCGACCCCTGGAATACTCCACTCCCGGACTTCGAAGATACTCAATACGCCTATGATCAGGATCGGGACGGGAAGATAGGTATGACCACATTTGTAAATGGAATTCTTACAGGTGAAGTCTATAATACACAGAGATGGTGGGTAAAATATCACATTAAAGTTTTGAGTAGAGAACAAATGTCCGGGCTCATCGATTTCAATAGTGAAGAGACAATAGTTGGTGCCAGTAATAAAATATTCCTTACAAAGATAAATGTAGTAAGACATCCACAGGCTGACAGAAGTTATTTCAGGGCACTCAGAGTTTTAGAAGATACAGACTGTAAGACACTACTCGAGATGAAGGACAGAGAAGATTCCTTCTTGAAATTTACCCCACATTATAAAGAATAGAAGTTCCATTACTAACCCACTCAAAAAGACTTCTCATCTTGAATTGACGCGTAATACAATAATTTTTATGGAAGATACATAATATGAGCAAAATCATAAACCCCCGTGGTGCCAGTTACCTAAAAAACCAGAAAACCCCGTAGTGCCAACTACCTTTTACCTTCCCAACTACCTTTTACCTTCCAATACGCTCCTGGGTGCCGGTTACCTTGTGGTCGGACTTGTTCACAAAAAATAGTTGTAACCAATTGAAATCATTGGTATTTTTCAAAAAGTGCCAGATACCTTTTCCCCTCCTTTTCCCATACCGGAGAATTTGATGGTTGTAGAGAAGATAAAATCCGTTAGCAGGCAATACAATACATCGCAATACACAATGGCTGGCTATAGTTCTTACTGACATAATTTTCATTGGGCGTGAATATCCCTTTATTTTTATTCAAACAAGCTGTATTATTTATTATGAGTAGTCTTGCACGAGGTGATATTTATGAAAAAAATCATTATTGTATTTTTAGCGATTCTCCTTTTTGTTTCACTGTCTTCTTTCAAAACCCTAAAGGAGGCGTATCAGGAGGAGGGAATGGAGATGTTTGGAGAGACACACTGGATAAGGGCGGATATGCCAGTAAAATACGAGATAAACGAATTGGGTTCGGCTGATATATCCGGCGATTCTGAATTTACTGCTATAAACAATGCCTTCAATACATGGAAAAGCGTAAATTGCGGTAGTTATGCAGTTGACATCGAGATTCAATATCTCGGTAAAACACCCGATAGAGTGGGATATTTCGACGGGAAAAATACGATAGACTTTGTCGAAAATAAAAGTGAATGGCCTCCGGAGGCAGGTGCAGAGGCAATAGCCTTTACTCTGCCAAACATAAGAGGAGATGGAATAATCATCGAAGCCGATTTGAGATTCAATGGTGTCAACTATACATGGAGCACTTCAGGAAGCTATAATAGAATGGATGTTGAGACTATTGCACTACACGAATTGGGACACTTCTTTGGGCTTGCAGACTTATATGACAACTACTCCTGTTATACTATTCAAGCAGTGATGTGTGGATATGGCGGAGGGGGAACAAAGAGGAGTCTCAAACAGGACGACAAGGATGGTATCTGTTATTTGTATAACCCTACAAAATATTATGAATGTAACAAGATATCCGATTGCAAAGATGGTTTCGTCTGTAAACCTTATGTAAATCTCGAAGGGAATACCACCACTTTTTGCCTCGAGCCCTATTGCGTCCCCATTAATCAGAATGATCCTTATTGCAACGATCCATTGAACACCAAGGCCGCTGACGCAGGACAGCTATGCGGAGACATAAACAATACCCCGCTTAATATTGGAGACGACATATTTTGTAAGAATCAGATGTGTCTCCAATCAGGTGTTTGCTCTGGCGTATGTAATATGGATTCTGATTGTCCAAAGAATATGAAATGCGAGACGATTACAATTAAAATCGATGAAAATACAAATGCAACACTCAAAGCCTGCAATACACCATCAGGATGTAAGAGCAACAAGGGCTGTCCATCGGACAAAGCCTGTACAATCTACAGGGCCGGTTCTGCCTTGATCTCTGTGTGTAATGATTACATAGGCACAAAAGATGTGGGAGATCAATGCAGCAACAACAATGATTGCAAGACAGGTGTATGTTATAATAACTACTGCTCCGCCTTCTGCTCGTTGAATGCCGACTGTTCGTCTTTTGGGAGTAATTACACCTGCACAAAGGATATAAGTATATCCTATGATGGACTTAGCAGAAATTTTCCCATATGTACGAAGACCTCAGTATCACAGGACGCAGGTACAGACATTGTGGTCGATACATTTGTAGATGTTCCAAATTACGATGCAATCTCGGACACAAATACAACAGACGCTTATATTGATAGTGGTGTGGATATTCATAGTGCGGACACCTATTATGACGCAACCAAAGACACATATCACAATACCGACGCAACAACAGACCACCCAATTGCAGATACAGGAGTTAGCACAGATACCTACAAACCCAAAGATGTAGCAATGACAGACACAGAAGCCGTATGCACCTGCGACGAGACCTACTCTTGCGACCCCAATTGCGAATGCGATCCCGAATGTACAGAAGGCACAAATGATGAGGTTGTCTCGAGCGGTTGTTCCTGTTCATTTGTAGATTAAACTTGTTAATAAACAGAATGCGACCAATAGCAAAACAACTTAAATCGTTAAATTGTACCTGACACTGCCTTATGTAGTTTTGACAGGGTTTGTGTTAAAAATGACAGGATATCAACACCTTAGAAGGCACACGGCAAATGAAAAGCGGATTGTAAATCCCTGTTGATTGGGGTATTTTCTAATACTACTTTTTCTTCTTTCTCTCGAACCTCGGTAGTATTGTAGCACTCTCGGGCATAATTAGCCTATCTCCTACTTTTACCTGATCCCCAACACTTATATTGGACTTGGTGGTAGGTGAGCAGTAGATTCCTATCTTTGCCCCCTCCTTTATCTGTTTTCTATCCACATATGCAAGCCCTACCTGATACCCCTCACCATTGAAGGCAGAAGATGTTACATAACCAATCGCCACACCCTGTGCATTTATCACTACATCCTTCTGTTTTGCCGGGCGTGAAATCTTGTTCGTCATAATAAACCTTATGATCTCCATCTTCCTACCCTTCTCCACCTCGATATATGCATCCCTGCCAACAAAGAATGGTTTGTGCAACTTCACATACGGGGCAAATCCTGCGCCTGCGGGTGAGATATTATATGGTCCAGCAAGTTCGTGTCCATATAGCGGGAGCCCTGCCTCTGTCCTGAGAGAATCCCTTGCACCGAGCCCACAGGGTTTTACGCCGTACTTCTTGCCGGCATCGAGAATCATCTCCCAGAATTTCAAAACTATATCAGGATGTATGTAGAGCTCGAACGCAATCTCTTCCCCTGTATAACCTGTTCTGGATATTATAACAGATTGCTTATCTATCTCCATCTCGAGGAAATCTGTTCTCCTGAGAGATCTCAGCCTCTGTTTGTCGGTATCCCTGCCTATCAGACTCAAGAGAGTTGGAAGAGACATTCTACCCTGAAGAGAGATGTCGACCCTCATCTCAGAGCCAACGCTCCTGTCCTTTAAGTTTCGAATCTCTACCGGCTCATCGATATTTATATACTTTCTCTTATTACATAGGATAGCGTCGCCAGAGTTGATATACCTAAACCACTCCAGATCCTTATCCGCGTTGCTCGCATTTACAACGATCATATACACATCTCTGGACTTCCTGTATAGCATAATGTCATCGATTACATTCCCTTCGGTGTCGAGTAGATAACTGTATTGGGATTGACCGGGTTGTATCCACGACGCATAATTGGCAGTAACTATATTCAGGAATGATTCCACCGACCTCCCTCTAATCTCCAGGACACCCATATGCGATACATCGAATAATCCAGCCGCACCTCTGACAACATTGTGTTCATCCAATATACTACTGTACCATACAGGCATCTCCCAACCTGCAAACGGGATTACCTTCTGGGCATTCTTCTTGTGCCAATCGTATAGTACAGTCCTCTTCAGCTCGCCCTCCTTCTCTTCGAATTTGAACTGCTTTCTCGAAACCTCTCTATTGTTCTCGACGAATAGACTGCGCAGAAGCGGTTCACCTGCAAAATAGACCTTTTGTGACTTAAAATATTGTGGGTATTTTGCAAAGAATTCGCCTATCTTCAGACTCCACATATCCTTCTTGAGCGTCACCACCGTGTTGGAGTTTATCTCCTTTGCTCCAGACTTCGAAAGAGATTGCCTAAACTGATCAACCTTCTCCTCGGTGGTTATCACTGTAATGAATCTCTTTCCTTCTACAGAAGAGGAATAGAATACCGAAACATCGGATCTTACCACACCACCCTTGTCAGGAAGATTGAGAGAGAAAGCCCTCTCCACTTCTCCCTTGAGTTTCGAATCGAGAAGGAGCCCACCAAATCTCTCGTTTATTAGCAGGTCATTTTGCAAATCAATGACATTTGCGGGACCCTCGATCTTCTTCGTTATGTCCTCTCTATCGAATACTATATACCCATCGGAAACATTTCTCAGATATTCGACAATCATATCCTTTCTGTCCGGGCTGGACAATACTATGAATCTTTCCTCTGCACCGTCCGATACACAGAATACATTCAAAAAGTCCAGAAGCCTCCCTTCCGCATCGAACAAGGGGGACGCAATAGAATCACCCGATTTAAGACCCATAACATTGGCTGTAAGAATCTGATTCAAGAAGTGCCTTGGTCTCTCACCCGAGACCTCGATTATTCCATATTCTCGCAACGAGACAAATCCATCTAAGTTGTCCTTATACTCATATTCCTTCCTTACACTCTCGACAGGTTCGAATGGCATAAATGGATAACCAATCTTTTCGACGGAAGAGATGACCACCGACTGATTGAGTTTCAAAACCCGTTCCTTTGCTGTTGTAATTGTCGAAAACTCTACCTTGCCTCTTGGCAGAAGCCCTGTAAGTCCCTGATAGAAGAACGGTTTTATATCCGAGATTATATCGGTTATTATGTTGGCGAGCTCTCTGACTTCCTTTTCCTTGTAACCCCTCTGCGTAATCCACGGTGTTCCGAGCCTTAGGGCACTTGCGTGGGCTGCGGTTGGGTCTCCTGCTATAGTGTTCTTGTTAAGGACGATTCCACAGAGCTCGAGAATCCTTGCAGCTATCTCACCCTTTACTGGTTCGGGTTTTGAATTGGGCAGCCTTTTCAAATCTATGAGTAGCATATGTGTATTCGTGCCATTGTTTGCGAGTTTGATGCCACGCTTCACGAACTCATCTGCCATATAAGATGCGTTCTTTACAACCTGTCTCATCATCTCCCTGAAGAGCTCGGAATCTGCGATCTTGAAGGCGATAGCCATAGCTGCCATTTTATTTACATGAGGTCCACCCTGTTCTCCCGGAAAAACAGCATTGTCTATCTTTGCGGCAAGCACCTCATCTGTAGTAAGAATAATAGCGCCTCTCGGTCCGCATAGAGTCTTGTGTGTAGTACACATTACTACATCACAGTATTCTATAGGATTTGGATACGCACCGCCGACAATTAGACCCGCCGGATGAGAAACATCCGCAACTAATTTTGCACCTACTTCATCGGCTATCTCCCTGAACCTCTTCCAGTCTGGTGCCCACGGATATGATGTCCAACCTGCGATTATCATTCTGGGTCTATGTTCCTTAGCCTGTCTCAAGATCTCATCATAGTCGAGCATCTCTGTCTTTGGATCTGTGGAGTAGGATACTATCGTATATCTCTTCCCGGATCTATTGAATGGTGAGCCGTGAGTAAGGTGTCCTCCCTCAGACAATGCCATTCCCATAACTACATCGCCGGGTTTTACCAGTGCCTCATAGATTGCATTATTTGCAGCGGCACCGGAAAGAGGTTGGACATTTACATAGATTTTATCGGGAGAGATTCTTGGTGTCGAGAATATCTTTGCCGCTCTTCTCTGAGCAAGGACCTCTACGAGATTTGCGATATCACAACCTTTATAGAATCTCCTGTCTGCATATCTTCTATATCTTGCCATCTGATAGTAATAATCTGTAACCCTGCTCTCCTCTTCTCTCGTCATTCTCAACGGAGGATATCCCTCGGTGTATATGCTAACAAAAGCAGTGGAGAGTGCCTCCCTTACAGGATGAGGAGTGATTGATTCCGAGGGGATGAGCACTACCTTTTGTAACTGACGCTCCTCCTCTACGCGACTGAGCAGAGAAATCTCCTTATCGATCACCGCCATTTTGCTCTGGAATATTGATTTATAATCAGAATTCATAAATAATACCTCCTGAATAGAAAGTATTATTTACAACTTAATCCGTTTTAGTCAATAAAAGATTAACGGTTATAAAAACAGGAGAAACCCACTTGGTAAAAAAGCCCCTGAATCTTTTGGCAGAATCTTTTAAGGGGGTATTACTACCGCCAGATACAGGGGCTCTCTATCTATCTACTTTTTATATTACCAAAAGAACTTATCGATATCAAATAAAATCATAACCTGTAGGTAAATATTCAGCTATGGGTGGCAATTATCATTGTTTATAGAATGTTGATTTTTGATCGTAAGATTGTTGGGACAGACCGATGGTCTACCCTTAAAACAGGATGAATTTAAAAACAAGGGCGAATAAACAGATTCGCCCCTACAAAATAAACACCCCGTCTGCCTTCGTTAGACACCCCTCTACGAGAGGGGAATTTACTTACCCATTTCCCACTTACTCATTTCCCCATTTATTAGGAAGTTGCCAAGAGGTGCCAGTTACCTTTTACGGAGAATATCGATGTAACTTGTTGATATCATTGGATTTTTGACGCAGAGTGTTATTATGAGAACAGGTTACCCCCTTGTGGACCGTTATATTTGAGATATAATGGCCACTTGTAAGTTATTGAGTTCTATTCATGGTGAATAGACTCAGACTTTTTTAT
>Ga0078972_1013633_pt1 | contig 13303 bp, 10 predicted proteins | sample YelNatPaOPGAMG01_FD_67568 | JGI IMG/M metagenome (GOLD analysis project Ga0078972, IMG submission 67568) | Hot spring thermophilic microbial communities from Obsidian Pool, Yellowstone National Park, USA - OP-RAMG-01 (SPADES assembly) (version 2) | ecosystem: Environmental > Aquatic > Thermal...
AGAATCCTTAATCTTCCCTGACTATCAAAGAATAATCTTTTTGCCATATCGATGAGATACATTTTGATTAGATTTTTGACCTTTCTTTTCTCTCATTTTACCAATTTTTGGCATCTTAGGGGTGTCAAAAATGTATCTCATCGTTTGCATAAACTTCTTTACCAACAATAAATCTTTTAGCGGTTGAATACGTTTTTTCTTCAATTGGTTGATGGTTTAATTTGCCTTCTTTTTGGGGTTTCTCGTGGAATAATGATTCGTCAAAACCTTCATACATTAAATGCAAATAAAGCGATTTAGGGCAATACAAAAAATCATTAATTTTAGAAATAGGGATATATGATTCCATTTATTTAATAATAGCGTTTTTGAGAACAAAATCATCCCAATCTTCTTTTGAGATATATAAATCTGGTTTTTGTGGGTTTTGTTTAACCCTTTCTAAAATCATTATGCCTTTTCTGGCGATATTATAAGCACCTACCCCATCAGAATCAAAACCATCTGAAGAGCAATCTTTAAATAATCCTTTAAAATCAGCAAAGTTTTCTTCTGCAAATTTCTCTTTTATTTGTTTTTCTATTTTCTTGTCTTCATTTTGCTTGCCTATAAATCTTATTCCGGCAGTTGTGAAAAATGGTTTTACTGGAGATGCAAAGAAATCAACGCCATAATCAATTTCATCTAATTTTATTTCATTACCTCTTTTATCTAATTTCACCTTCAAAGACATTGTATTTCTTGCTTCAAGTAATAAATTAAAAAGATAAATAAATCTTTCGTGGAATTTTTTGCTTTTCCCATCAAATTCTTGTTTTTGAATTAGTTTCTCCTCATTATTTTTAATTAATTCTTTAATTTCTGAAAGAATGTCACTACTTTTTTTATTTATTCCATATTTTTCAAACAAATCTTCAAATTTTTCATTTAAATCTATTGGCTGATAATCCCAATAACCATTACTATTATTCTTTTCTCTTCTAACTCTTGGAACTTTAGAATACAAAGTCCATTCTTTAGAAATTGGAGAGCCAAAATCTTTTTGGTTATAAGTAAAGAAATAGCTCTTTTCTTTTTCATCCCAACCAAGCGCTTTTAACTTATTTATTAAATTTTCTTTTATTGTTTTTTGGGAAGCGGAATTGCTAATATAAATGTTTTTTCTGTAACCAGTTATAGGATCGGTTTTTGAAGTGTATTCCGCATTAGTATAGAAAATTATTCCAGTTTGTTTTTGCTTTTCCAAATCTTTAAATGTAGTAAATGGCGCTACTAATTGATAGCCGTTTAAAACTCCGCCCGGAGATTCTGAGCCTCTATCGTCTTTAAAAACAAGATATCCTAATTTATCAATTAATTGTTTTTCAAATTGCTGATAAATTGTTCGTTCAATTTTTGTTCTTTTTTGCTTAAATCCAAAGTTCAAGTCCTCAAGAACAATAATCGCATTATACTTTTCAGCTAAATCAGCAATTTTTCTTACAACATAAGAAAGATAACCTTTTTTCAAATCTTTAATTTTTACTACCGGCTCCCAAGATTGACGATCGATTTGTCTCTCTTTTTCTCTTTCAATTAATTTTTCAAGATAATTAACTCCGTTTATTTCATTTAAACTTTTGTGAGCCAATATCTCTCCTTTTTGATTAATAACTGTATAATAAAGAAGGTTTTTCTCGCCGCGGTCAATGCCTATAATATTGATTTCGTTTTTATCTGATATAAAATTATTTATTTTTTGACTAAAAACCTTATTTGAAATATTTGAAATAGCGGTTGCATTAATTTGAATAGGACAATGGAATAAATATTTACCTTCTAAATATCTGTTTAAATGAAATATTGGTTTATTTTCTCTTAACGCTGGTTTTTCGCTATTACCTCTTTTTAAAACTACTGGTTCTTTTTTAACGTTAAATGCTTTACGATAAAAAACTTCCGCTCCCCCACTTAACCTTATTATAGGATATTCATTTTTTATTAAATTATCCTTACTAAACAAATATTCCCAATATAAAGTATGTATGTTTTTCTTGCTATTTTGTTTTTTGTTTTTACAAAAATCTTTATTAATTATTTTAAATAAATATAAATTTCCTTCATTTATTTGTTTTTCGATGTATTCTGATTTTATTTTGTTTTCATTCTCTTCATCTAATGAAATTTTATAACCCTGAATGTTAATTGAATCAGTAAATTCTTTGAAGTTTTCATATTCTTCTGATGACTTGAACCTCAAATTAAATTCTTTCCAATAAATTGAAGCGCATTTTTTAAAGTAATCAATAAATTTAACCAAATCTCTTTTATTATTCTTAAATGAACCTTCTTTTTTAATTCTTTTAATTTCTTCTGGCCAATATTTTTCTTTTTTTTCTTTCTTAGTAAACCTTACCGCGTTTCCATCTGGCATTAAAACCAAATTATATATATCCTTTCCTGCATTAGCAATTTGTTTATATTTAACCCTAATATAGTAATCTTCGTTTGGCTTGGCTATAATTTCTTTTTTTAAATGATTTTTTCTTTGGATATCTTTTTCGGTATCGTTTTTATTTTCGTAATAATCAAATAATTTATCTTTTTCTTTTTTTACTACTCCCAAATAATATTCGTTATCTTTAATTAAAATAATACCTAAACAACCTTTAATTTTAGATATATCCCAACCCCTTAAAAGTTCTTCACTTTCAAAATTAATTTTTATTTTTTCTTCACTTGATGGTTTTTTGGTTACAAAATTTCTAATAGCATCATAATAACGAATAAATTTAAAATCTTGGTAATATTCATTAAAACGGTTATAAAATTCAGTGGAATAATCAAGAGGAATATCGTCTTCCTTTTTAGCTTCTAAAGCAAAATATTTCATCATTTGATAAATTCTTAAAGCAGCATCAGAGAAATTTCTAACTACAGCAATTTCTTCTTTTTTGCGAGAAAAACTGTTTAGATTTTCAGCTTGTTCTATTAATTCTTTGGCATAACCCCAAAATATCTTGATTCCCTCTTCGTTAAATTTATCTTCAAATAATTGATTAAATTCATAACCCCAAATTTTTAGAAATTGTTTCCAATAAGATTCTTGACTATCATTATTTAATGGCGCTTCATCACTTTCTTTTGTTTTGTAATATTTGTCTTTAAATATAGTGCCTAAAGATTCTTTTTCTTTTTCAAAATCATCAAGAGCGTTTTTAATATCTAATAAAGAAATAAATGGCTTAACTTTTGGCGATTCTTTATTTTCTTTAGATTTTGATGCTTGCGGAAGTTTTAACAAAAATTCTGTTGTATTTTTAAACCAACGATTAGCAATAGTGTTTATGGCGGCACGCTTCAAATAAATTCCATAGTAATCACTTTCAAATTTTTCATTAATTAAATCATTCATTAAATTTTCTGCTCTTGGAATTCTTTGTTTATTTCGATCCACAAACTCTTTAAATCTCTTTACAAAAACATCCTCTTCTGTTTCATTTTCGGTTTTCGTGATTAATTCTCTTTCTTTAATAACTTCGCCTAAAAGTTGCTTATCTAAAACTTTAAATAAAGGTAGTTCGCTTTTTTCTATCTTGTTTTTATCGCGATATTGTTTTGTCTTTTGATTTATTTGTCCAATTAAATCATTATATTTATTAATCCCCCCCTGAATAAAACAATTGTAATAATAATCAGTTTCAAAGATTTTCTTTTCTTCTTCTGTAATTCCAACTTCTTTCCAATGATTAATATATTTATCTTCAAAAATCTTCCTATTATTTAAAAACTTTTCAAAATTACTAATAACTCTTGTAGCCACAGCAGTGCTTGTGCCATCGTCTTTATATAAATTTTTTCTTGTTTCCTGAAATTTTAATAAATAAGTAGCATTAAAACTATCAAAAATATAAACTTTATTACCGGGATTAGCTTTATCTTCTACAAATAAACTTGGCCAGTCTTTATTCTTAAATTCCTCCTCTTTTTCTTTAGGAAATTCATATTTTAAAATCCCTAAAATGCCAGATTTCATTAAAAAATCAGTACCTTTTTGTTTTAAATCTGTTTTCCTAAATTTTAGTCCTCCATCTTTATACTTCTTTTTCCATTCTTCAGCTTTTTTATCAAGTAAAGATTTTATTTTCTTATAGTAATCATTTCTTATGTCATTGACCTCTTTTTCTTTTTTATTTGCCTCCTCTTGTTTCTTTTCGCTTTTTAATTTCTGAATTTCGCTTTTTAATCCCAAAAATTTTTCAGTAAAATCTTTTAAGTTTATGCTTTTTACACTCTCTGAAAATAATGCTTCATTAATAAATTTTTGATGCAGTTTATCAAAATAAAATTTGGCTTGATTATAACTATCATCAATTGTTTTATCCTTTTCAAAAACTTTGTTTTGTTTCAAAAAATCTTCCGTCCTACCAACCGGTTTTAGTTCAAATCTTAAAGTTTTATTTAAAGCATATTGCTTTATAAATTCCGACCAAATACTTTTTTGATTTTTTATATTATTAGTCATATTTTTTAATTTAATTATTTTTTTACTTTTGGTTTTATTTTACCCCAAAAACCAAAAAGGGGCGACGGTGTCGCCCAATAGATGTGCTTACCAAACGGTTAAGCTATATTGGACCGTCGCCCCTTTTTGGTTTGAAATATTAATTATTTCAAAAAGGGATGCACATCTTTGAGCGACACAATTATCATAGCAAAAAATAAGATAAAAAGCAAGAACAAAGCCTAATGATTTAACAGATATATTATTTCTATAAATTTTCTTCATTTTCCCACAATAAAAGCGGTTTTTCAAGCTTTACAGCGCTAACAACCAATAAAACAATGAAGTATGTCTTTACAAGAACACAAAGCCTGTAAAAAACTGCCATTTTGGCAAAATATGCCAAAATGGCAGTTCTTAGAAGTTTTTGGGATAATTTTTTAATGCGAATTTTTACGGTTGCGTCAAACTGCCGGAAATCTGAATCGTTTTGGCGCTGTAAGTGCTATCGGGATTTTGGCTGGCATTAACCATAATTTGCTTGCCAATCTCAATGTCTTTTATGGAACCCTCTGTTGTTTGCAAAACCTTGGTGGAGGGGGAAAAAACAACAATCCTGGAAGAACCGTCTGGGGTTTTGATAGTGATAGTTTGTTCGTCTTTAGCGATGACCTCGCCAAAAAGAAAATTGGCTCCCATTCTTCTTGCGCTTCTTGCTTGTAAAAATTGTTCACGTTGCTGAGAAGATATATTTTGCATGTTGGAACCAAAAGCGCTTTTGCCCTGCCCATATTTCATTCCGGCGTAAAAAGACCCTCCCGCCACTGCTAAAATAATTAGCAGTAAAATAGGTATTGTTTTTTTTATAATTATTTTTTTCATAAAAACAATTCTAATTTTCGAAAACGACCTTTGATTTTATTCATAACGTAAGGCTTCAATGGGATTGAGTTTGGCTGCTTTTTGCGCGGGCCAGTAGCCAAAGCCAATGCCAATAAGCGCTGATACACCAAAAGCCAAAACAATGGAAAAAAGAGAAATCTTTGTTGTGATGCCCCCAAAAACAGAAATTGCCAAAGACAATACCCATCCCAACACTATTCCCAAAAATCCGCCTATAAAAGTAAGCATTACTGCTTCAGATAAAAATTGCAAGCTAATATCTAATTTTGTAGCGCCAATGGCTTTTCGCAAACCGATTTCTCTGGTTCTTTCGGTTACAGAGGTCATCATCATATTCATAATACCAATACCTCCCACAATAAGCGAAATACCAGCAATGGCAGCTAAAAGAATAGTCATTGTGTCGGTAATAGAAGTAGCCATTCCCAACATATCCTCCTGAGTAGAAATACTAAAATCTATAGCTTGCATATCTTTAATATTGTGGCGCCTCATTAGTAAATTTGTAATATCTATTTTTATATTATCTATGAGTTTGGCATCTGCCGCGCGCACGGCAATAGTGGAAACATAATTATTGCCTGTTAAAAACTTTTGCGCAATGGAAATGGGTATAAAAACAGCATCATCTTCAATAACGCTAAAACCACCTTTTGGTTTTGCCACGCCAATTATCCTAAAATTTATTCCCTGAATCCTGATGTATTTTCCAATGGGGTTGACTCCCTCGCCAAATAAATCATCGCGCACCACAGGGCCCAGCACTGCTACTTTTGCAAGATTGCTAACATTTTGTTCGGAAAAAAAAGAACCCAAATCCATTTGCACATTTCTTACTTGCGCATAATCCGCATTTGTGCCTATAATCTGAGTGCGGGTATTTTTATTTTGAGCAACAACCTGATAATTTCTTTGCACTACTGGCGCCACGCCCAAAATATCAGAAACTTCTTTGCTAATGGCTTGTGCGTCTTCTATGGTGAGGGTTTGAGCGGTTCCCCTGCTGGCTGCCATAGGTGAAAAGGTTTTTTGAGCGCCGGGCAAAATGCCAATTAAATTTGAACCCAAACTTTGAATGTTGCCTTCAATAGTGCTTTTTGCTCCCTGACCAATAGAAATCATTCCAATAACCGAGCCAATACCAATGACAATACCCAAAATAGTCAAACCCGATCTTAATTTATTGGCAGAAATGCCTGAAATTGTTTCTTGAAGAAGATCTGTAATAAGCATAATTTTATCCTTTAATAATTTTTAACGATTCTGCTTTTTCTCTGGGCGCGTCTTCAACAACCTTGCCATCTTTTAAAGCAATAATTCTTTTGGCATATTGGGCAATATATAATTCGTGCGTTACAATCACTAATGTGTGGCCCTTTTTGTTTAGTTCAATGAGGGTGTTGATAACAATATCGCCTGTTTTGGAATCTAAATTGCCTGTTGGCTCATCAGCTAAAATGAGCTGGGGATTATTAACCAATGCTCTGGCAATCGCAACCCTTTGCTGCATACCACCAGATAATTGATTGGAAGAATAATGCCAAAATTCCTGAGCAAACGCGGAGGCAATAAGAGCATGTTTGGCTTTTTCTTCTCTTTCGTGTTTGGGCACGCCGCTGTAAATCAACGGCAGCATTACATTGCGCAAAACGGTAGCGCGGGGCAATAAGTTGTAGCTCTGAAAAACAAAACCAATCTTTTTTTTCCGTATATCTGCTAATTCATTATCAGACAATTGGGAAATTTCTTTTCCTTCAAAAAAATATTGGCCTGAAGTGGGTGTGTCCAAACAACCCAAAATGTGCATTAATGTTGATTTACCCGAACCAGAAGGGCCAATAATAGCCACAAACTCTCCTTTTTCAATGGTAAAAGAAATATCTTTTAGAGCCGGAGTGTCAACTTCGTTTTTATAAACCTTGCTAACATTTTTGAATTCAATCATAGAAAATTTAAAATGCAAAAATCAAAATGCAAAATGATAATGCAAAATGAAAAATTTTTAATTTTAATATGGTTTTGAGATATCAATTTTGAGATTTAACTTTTTATCGTCTTTGTGGGCTCATACCCGGCATTTGGAACCTAAGCTGGGTTTGGTTTGCTGGGGTTGTTTGCTTTTGTTGAGTGATTGTTGAAGCAACAACAATATCGCCTTCCTGCAAACCAGAGGAGATTTCCGTTAAAGTGTCGTTGGCAAGCCCAATTTCAACAACTTGTCTTTTAGCCGGATTTGTTAAAACAACGCCTCTTTTGTTGTTTAAAAATTCTTCCTTTTTGTCTTGGGGCACCTCAACCAATTCAACATAATAAACGCCTCCCTGAGACTTCACCGCGCTGTTTGGCAAAACTAATACCTCTGTTTTAATATCAGTGATAATATCTGCTGTCACACTCATTCCCGGCTTTATTCTCTGGTCATCTGTGTCCAGAGCAATTTTTACCCCATAACTAACCACACCTTGGTTGATAGTGCCCACTGCATCCATCTCTATTACCTTGCCCGTAATAGTTGTTTCGGGCAGGACATCAAAAGATAGTGTGGCTTTTTGCCCTACTTTTACTTTTGCTGCATCAACCTCGTTCAAGGAAATCTCGGCTATTTTTTGGTTGGTAATAAGACTTACCAGCACTGTGCCTGCAGAAACAGTATCGCCTTTTTTCACCTTTATATCGGAAATTAAACCATTCAAAGCCGCGTAAACAGAACACTTGTCTAAATTTTCTTTTGCTGTTAATAAATTATCTTCTTTTTGTTGAATGGCAATTTTTTTAGCGCGAATATCAAGATCATCGGGTCCGCTTTTTAATTTAGCAAGCGATTTTTCTTTTTCGGCAATTGACCTTTCAGCACTTGTAATGCTGTCTTTATAATCCTGAATGGTGCGCTTAATGGAAAGTAAATTAGAGAGATGGCTGTTGGTTTTGGCAGTATAGGTGTTCAAACTGGCAAGATGCGTGTCGGCAAGAGGGCTTGGTTTTAAGTTGCGCTCTGTGAGTTTATCTTTATAAAATTGAATTAAATTGTTAGCGCTTTTTACCGCTTCCGCAATTGCCTTGGTGGTTTCATAGGTTTGATTAATAAGCGCTTCAATAGCAGGCTTTTGCGCATATCTGCTTGCTGCGCTATTATAATCAGCAAAATTTTGATCATAGGCTTTTCGCGCTAATTGATAGCGCTCGTGAGCATTTTCATATTGCATTATGCTTTCATCGTAAGCGTAAGATTTGGTTGCATCTTTATAATAATTGATATTTGACTGCACAGAACTAAAATTGTATCCAAAAAGTATATCCTGCAGCCCTGCCATTACCGTGGGCAAATCTAAAAAGGCATTAGCAACGGCATTAAAACCATCATCATAAGACTTTTCTAAATTATCTTCGGCTTTTTGTTTGGTTTCTTTTGCCTGCTCTAAAGCGTTTTGGGCTTGTAATAAAGTTAGTTCGTCGGGGGGTTCTAATAATTTTTCTAATTCAAGTTTGGCTGTTTCCAGCGAAGTTTGCGCATCCCTAAATGCTTTTTGAAAATCTGTGTCGTCTAATTTCAAAAGAAGACTGCCCTTGTTTACCTTTTGGCCTTTTTCCACAAAAATAGCCGCCACCTCGCCGCTTACTTTTGATTTAATATCTAATTGCTCTTGAGCTGAAATTTGGCCCGAGCCAGAAACCGAAACCACAATGGTGTCTTTTTGCGCGCTTGTTAAAACATAGCGAGTTTCTTTGTTATTATTTTTTAGCGCCCGATAACCCAAATAACCCCCTACAACCAAAACAACCAAAAAAATGATGATAAATTTTTTTTGAAAAATTTTTTTATTCATAAAATTTCATTTCTTTAAAACCAGTGGGAGAGGGAAACACTCTGATGAGCTTGGCCTCAATTTGACCTTTTTCGTTGGGAGAACCAATAATTACTATTCTGTCCCCTGCTTTTAAATCCGAAATGTTAATGTCTTTTCTGCCACATTTAATAGTTGTTTTTTCGTTTACCAAAATAATTTTTTCTATATTTTCTCTTCCCTTCACAATGAGATTGTTGCCTTCAACTTTCATAATTTCGCCCACTGTGCCGTGGCTTTCAATAAAATCGTTGGCGCCAAATAAATGTGGCGATATTGGACCATCGCCAAAAAATCCACTTCTGGGCCCAGCAAAGTTTTTATGATAACTTTCTGCCCAACGATAAGAAAATTTAGCTTTCATCTCGCCCACAAACACGCCAGCTCCAAATACGAAAATAATAACCACAAATCCTGCCAGCGCTATCGCAATCCACTTAATATAATCGCGATTTTTTTGTTTTTCTTCTGCCATATTTTTAAATAAATTTTAAATTATGCAATTTTACATTATGAAATAAACATTGCAAAAGCAACCTTTTTTTGTGCAAAAATAAATGCGCCGTAAAAAAACAAATGCCCAAACTAAAAGAAAAAAATATTATTTCCCCAAGGGGCAATGCTTCTAAAATTGCCAAGATAAAATCCTGCCCAAAAGCAAGAAAAGCGCCAAAATCCCTAAAAGCCGCAAAGAGAAAATAGAGAATGCCGGAATCCTTAATTTGACTCACAACCATTATGCCAGAAAGAGGCGTTGCGAGCAAAGAGAAGGCTAAAAGAAACAAAAAGGCAAACAATAATTTTTTTGTGTGTTGTAATTCCTGCTCTTGCTTAATTGCCTTGATAATACAATCAAAAAGGCTATTGGGCACATCTATTTGCTCAAGATGAGTAAATAATTTTTCATAATCTTTTCTCATAATTTTTTTCTTCTCCTATATATTAATACGAAAAAAGAATGCTTTTGGGTGCATTCTTTTTTAGCCGCTGTTATTTTTGTTATTAGGAGGGGCATTTGTTAGGTGCATCAGTAAGTAATTTCTTAAGTATTAAAAGCGCTCGGCGGTGTTGGCTTTTTACTGTGTTGAGCGGCTCTCCCAAAATTTCCGCAATTTCCCGAAAGGTAAAATGGTCGTTGTAATGCAAAAATAAAACCATACGATACGTTAAAGAAAGTTTTTCCATTGCTCCATTAAGGCTTTTTGCTATATCCGCTTTTTCTAAAATTTCCGGAGCAAGAGGCAGGGGATCCCTGAGTGTTTCCATTATTATATTTTCTCCTTGTGTGTTTTCAAATTCAGAAAAAGGTATGGTTTTTTTCTTTCTGAGAAAATCCAGCGCGGTATTTTTCGCAATTTGGAAAATCCATATTTTGAACGCAGAACCATTTGACCGAAAATGAAATTTTTTTAAATTTTTCCACGCTTTCACAAAAACTATTTGCGTGATATCATCTGCCTGCTCTTTATCGCCCACATAACGGTAAACAAAATTATAAATCGGTTTAAGATAACGATGAATTAAAATCTCTAACGATTTTTCATCGCCTTTTAGATAATCAACAACAAGTTGTTCGTCATAGTACATAAAAGATATAATGCTAAGCTACGAATAAAAAATATAACGCTCATTTGCGAATGTTAGGCTCATAATACCAATTGCGCATAGAAAACATAATGTTTTCCAGAAACCGAGTTCCTTGAAAAAAAATAATCAAAAAAGAGAATTAAAAAGCCCTTGTGTATTTGAAAAAATCTTTACCCTGTTAAATTTATGAAGTAAATTTGTTCGGGGCGAACCGATTTTATTAACGGGCTCCGCCCGGCGGCACCCCCCGCCCCAGTACGCCAAAAAGCGGAAGCGGATTTATTTATTATCTTTCCGGTTTTGATATTTAATTTTTTTAATAATCTTAAACCCTATTAATGCTACAACTACCGCTATAATTGTCAAAGTTAAAATCCATGACCAAGAGTTTTTTGTTTTCGTTTTTTCTCCGGCCTGTTCTACCGCTGTAATATTCTGTGAATCTTCTTTATCTAATTTTTCCCAATCAACTTTGTTTAGATTAATCCAGGATTCAGATTCTTCTGCTATATCAAATTTAGCAATTTCAGATAAACCGTTAGTCGCCGCCTCAACCATTTCTCCAGTATTGACTTTAACTGTGTTTCCATTTGTTTTGGATTTAAAATCAACTATGCCCTCAATTACTTTTAATGCCGACCTGCCATTTTTTTCTTCGCAAACAAAGGTTGTCCCTTTTATTCCAGCCACTCCCTGATTCATTTCTATCTCCATTGTTCCATCTTTGGCCATTTTTTTAACATTAGCCCAAATTTTTCCAGCCACTAATTTTAGCTTACTATCCTTTTCTGGAGGAGCGCTCACAATTATGTTAGTTTCTGGTTTCACCACAAAAGTGCTCATATCAATGAAAGAGATAATCGCTGAACTATCTTCTTCGGTTACAATTACCGCGCTCACGGGAATGACATCTCCCATTTTTGCTGCCCGCCTTTTGCCATTAAAAATAATATCTACCTGACCAGTTAATCCGGCAAATCGAGCACCGGAGTCAATAAGTCGTTTTGGTTTTGAGAATACTTTTCCTTCATAATCAACTTCCTTAAAAGCTGGATCATCATAATCAAGATATTCAGTATTTTCTTCAGTTTTTTCCTCGTTGTTTGACAACTTAACTACCGGAGCTACCCTAAAAGCAACTTTGTGGAAAGAGTAAGAACATTTATCCGTTGTTTTTCTCTCTTCTTCTCCCCTGGCATTTTTATTATAATCTTCTTCATTTGCTTTTTTACAAGAGAAATTTAAAACGACATAATCGTTGACAACTTGGCCTTGAAAGGAACCAGACTCGGTCGTTTTGAACCAGCCTCCAGTATGCCAAGTTACTTCTCCCGCCTGGTGAACATGATCATGAGAAACATCGGTAAATATCTTATAATCGCCACTTATTTTTCCAGTATCTTTGTCATAAGTGCCAGATATTGTTAATGAACCGGTACCGGAATTATTTGCCTGCCACAAATTAAAAAAAATACCACTATTCTGGTTTTCAGAAAATTTGCCATCTCTAATCTGAATAAGAGTATTAGCAAATATAATTTGATACGTTTTATCAATAGGAGCTGGATCTGATGGATTATTGATTCGGTAAACACCTTGAACTAAATCAAAATCCCCTTGCGGCCAATTTGATTCCTCAGCTAAAGAAACCTGACTAAAAGCAAAAAAGATTAAAATTGCAAGGAAAAATAGAGATATTCTCTCGAAGAAATTAAATAGATTTTTGTGCAATGGTTTTTTGTTCATATTTTTCACCTTGTTTTCTTTTAATTATTTTTATTGGACCTTTTTATATTAATTTATTATTATATTCTATATCGAAATATCTAGATGTCTAGCGCCCTAATAACTTCTACTCCAATAGATAACTTCAATTTTTTCTAATCCCGCCCTGCGGGATTGCGAAGCTGTGCCTCGCTTATCGGCAAATTCTTTTATAATTTTTTTAATCTCTCAATTTCTTGTTTTATTTCTTCAATAACTTCGGTGTTGTAAATTCTTTTTTTGTCCCCTTCTTTTATGGAAATAACATAAAAAACTTTTCCACCATATTTGGCAGTAAATTTTTTATGGGTTGCTTCTTGATTTTTTCTTTCATTTATAATCTGAGGTATAAAAGCGTAACCGGCTGGTTTAATCTGTAACCCTAAATATTTATCTTTTATTTTGATAAAAAAATCCACATTAAATAATCTATCCCATTTGTCTGGTGCTGGTTCAATTTTCACTCCTAAAATTTCCTGAAGTTGCTCATAAATGGTTTTCTTCTCTGTCATATAGCCATCAAAAGTTCGGTTAATCACAAGATTAATAACATAGTTTATACAATCTTCCTCGGTAATATCATCAATTTCAGCTCTTAATACCTCGGTTATTTTTACATAAAGTTTTTTGCCTATTTCAATTAAATGTTCTTTTGGATAAACATTTTTGAAATAATATTCTTCCCAATCTTTCACAGTTTTAGGCGAGCACTTTCTTATTTCAT
>Ga0078972_1013635_pt1 | contig 13303 bp, 11 predicted proteins | sample YelNatPaOPGAMG01_FD_67568 | JGI IMG/M metagenome (GOLD analysis project Ga0078972, IMG submission 67568) | Hot spring thermophilic microbial communities from Obsidian Pool, Yellowstone National Park, USA - OP-RAMG-01 (SPADES assembly) (version 2) | ecosystem: Environmental > Aquatic > Thermal...
GCCCCCGCGGCCCGATCACCGGTGGGGTAATGACGGCTGAATACTCACCGTCGAGAGCATGCCAGATGGGTTTTAGACGGCTGGTGGTCGGAAAGGGGAGGTAGTTTGAGTTTCGGCCATCCCGGTGTATGGATGGCCAGGAGGTCTGGGCATATTGGAATGGAAGCTCCCACCTGATTGATTCCTGGTCAGTTGACTCCAGGCTAGTTGATTCAATGCCGGTTGATTCTGTGCTGGTTGACTCCGGGCTAGTTGACTCCATACTGATTAATTCCGGGCTGGTTGATTCTGGGCTTAGTTCACTCTCTGGTTCTGATAAAAACCAGATAGCATCTTGAGCAAATCCAGAGCTAGAAAACCATACAATCAGAATAATAAATAGGATAAAAATAATCGCTTTTTTCATGTTGTCACCCCTTATCTTTCTACTACTTCTTTCTACAATGATGCAGCAGCTGAAAGTTGATGATAAGATTAATCGTCGTAATTTATTCGGTTAAATGATTTTTTTTCGATGAATTTTAAGAATAAGAATTGATACTGAGTAGGGTAAAGAGGACAGATGCTCTTCTCAGCATTAAGAAAAATATGAAAAATTTAGCCATTGTTTCAATTTTCTTGAAAATATTGCTAAATTCAGCTACACTGCTATCTTAGCCTTAATATTAACCGATATGGCCGCAAGGCAGCAGTAAGTATAGTCATTCATTGGGGTGCTCATGAAACAGTTTTTCAGAATTTTCATACCCGAGCAACTGGCCCGACATCACCTCACCTGGGGTGATGTGGTGGTTTTTATCGGCCTGTGTATCCTTGTCTATCTAGGTGTACGTCTAGCCAATGACGCACCAGCAGTGATTAAGGGACCGGAGGTTTCTCTCTCCCCTACTCTACTCCCCTGGTATGCGGCCCTATCTGTTGGCCGGATGACGGCTGCCTATGGGATGTCTCTCTTCTTTACCCTAGTTTATGGCTATGTATCTGCTTATCATCGCCGGGCTGAGCATATTCTGATGCCACTGCTCGATGTGCTCCAGAGCGTGCCTATTCTCTCATTTCTGCCAGTAGCGCTGTTGAGTCTGAGCGCCATCATGCCGCAGAAAATAGCCGCTGAGCTAGCCTCTATTATCCTGATCTTTACCAGTCAGGTCTGGCACCTGACCTTCGCCTGGTACCAGGCCTTGACCACCATCCCAAGGGAGCTGCGCGAGGTGAGCACAATATTCCGATTCAATGGTTGGATGCGGTTTAAAACCCTGGAGCTACCCTTTGCCGCTATCAGCATGATCTGGAACAGCATGATGAGCTGGGCTGGGGGGTGGTTCTTTCTGATGGCGGCTGAGATTTTCACTGTTGGCCAGCGCGACTTTCGGCTCCTTGGCCTAGGAGCCTATCTGCAGAAGGCTGCCTGGTGCGGCAACATTCAGGCTATCACCTGGGGGATCATCACCCTGGTGCTGGTTATTGTGGCTCTGGACCAGTTGATCTGGCGTCCATTGCTGGCCTGGTCCGACCGTTTTAAGCTTGAGATGGTTGAAGGCGCCAATCCACCTACTTCCTGGGTTTACGACGCTCTGCGCAGCTCACGGCTTATTGCCTGGCTCAGATGGATGGTCCGGGGGCTGATTATTGAGCATCTGGATGCCTGGCTGATTCGTTTTTTTCCTATGCGGGATAAGCCAACAAGTCCATCGACTGACCGATCGACTTGGATATTTCGGCTTATGGCTGGAGCAGTGGGCTTGGGTCTGGTGTATGGCCTCTATCAGGCTGGGAAAATGCTTCTGGCCGTATCTATACTTCAGTGGATAAACATTGCTCTAGGAGTAGGAGCGACCCTGCTGCGTGTTTTCGCCTCCCTGGTTATTGCCCTGGCCTGGACCATTCCTTTGGGAGTTGCTATCGGCACTAACGCCAAGTTATCCGCATGGCTACAGCCGCTGATTCAAATCGCCGCTTCGGTGCCAGCCACAGCCCTATTTCCTGTGTTCCTGCTTATGGTGATCAGTTTTCCAGGTGGCCTCAATCTGGCCGCTGTCTTGTTGATGCTGATGGGGACCCAATGGTATCTTTTGTTCAACGTCATTGCTGGAGCCATGGCTATTCCGCAGGACCTGAAATATACAAGCTCCCTGCTACAGCTAAGCCTGATCGAGCGCTGGCGCACCTTGATTCTGCCCTCCCTCTTCCCCTACATCGTTACCGGTGCCATCACGGCTAGTGGCGGAGCGTGGAACGCCAGCATTGTGGCTGAATATGTTGAGTTCGGTGGAAAAACGCTGCAAACTACCGGCATCGGGGCTATAATTGCTAAAGCTACGGCAGCCGGCGACTACCCTCTGCTCCTGGCCGGGACGCTCAGCATGGTGCTGGTTGTGGTCATTATTAACCGGTTTTTCTGGCGGCATCTCTACCGCCTGACCGAAGAGCGATATCGAATGGAGTAAGGGAGAGTGATGCTCATGCCCACTGATAGCTATCTTTTGGAACTTCAACATATTAATCAGATTTTTGGCACTAGAGAGCGGCGATTCACCGCGGTTCAGGATGTCAATCTGACTCTCAGTGAGGGAGAATTTGTCGCTCTGGTGGGGCCTTCGGGCTGCGGCAAGAGTACTCTGTTGCGAATAATTACTGGACTCCAGCAGCCAACCGAGGGACAGGTGATCTACCGTGGCGCTCCCCTGGTTGGAGTTAATCCTCACGCAAGCATTGTGTTTCAGACCTTCGCCCTCTTTCCCTGGCTTACGGTGTTGGAAAATGTAGAAGTAGCCTTAAAGGCCCGTGGCCTTCCGCCGAAGTTGCGCACGGCACGAGCCCTTGACCTTCTGGACAGAGTGGGGCTAGATGGATTTGAGACCGCCTATCCCCGGGAGTTGTCTGGCGGCATGCGCCAGAAGGTCGGATTTGCCAGGGCTATGGCTGTTGAGCCAGAGCTACTTTGCCTGGATGAGCCCTTCTCGGCCCTGGATGTTCTAAGCGCTGAGTCCCTCCGTGGGGAATTGTTAGAGCTTTGGACCAGCGGCAGCATTCCAACCAAAGCCATTCTCATGGTTACTCACAATATCGAGGAGGCTGTTTTTATGGCCGACCGCATTCTGGTCATGGATAAAAACCCCGGCCGGATCGTAACCAATCTGAAATTGAGGCTACCTCAACCGCGACAGCGCAAAGCCCCTGGATTTTTAGCCGTAGTAGACCGGGTCTACAGCATCCTGGCAGGGCAAACCCAGCCGGAACACATCGAGATGGGGGCAGCCCCGGGCGAGCCTGGCGGGAAAACCCGTGCCTTGCCACATATCGGTATCACCAACTTGGCCAGTTTGCTGGAGCGGCTTGATGAGATGGCTGATAACCGAGCCGACATCTACCGGCTAGCCGAAGAGCTAAAAGTTGATTCAGATCACCTGCTGCGACTGACCGAGGCGGCCGAGCTTTTAGGATTCGCCACCATAGCCAAGGGTGATATTACCCTCACGCCCCTTGGCGAAACCTTTGCCGAGGCCAGCATTCCGGCCCGCAAGGAAATCTTCGCCACCCGAATCCGCCGACTGCCGATCTTCAAGTGGCTAATGGCCATGCTGTATGTTTCCGACCGAAAGCAGGTTGGCTGGGATATCGTTCAATCTGAGCTTGAAATTGAATTCCCCCGTGAAGAGGCCGAGCGCCAGCTTGAGACAGCGATCAACTGGGGCCGCTACGCCGAGATTCTCTCCTATGACGACAGCACAGCCGTGATCTATCTTGAGCCAGGAGTAAGTGGAGGCCACTAGAAAATAAATAGAAAATAAATAAAAATAGATAAGCGAAAATGATTATAAAAGCAAAAAGTGATTGTACAAATCAAGGCTAAAAGCACTTGTCAGGGCTAAAAGCACTTGCCGGCTCAAAGCTATTTAGAATTCAGCCAAAAAGGCTATTTAGAGAATCCGACATTTTTCAGCCTTCGGGCATATCACAAGAGATTAACAATATTAATAAGACCTTTGGACAATAAGACCTTTGGCCCAAAATCAATCATGAAATTGATTTAACACCTTAAAATACAAAAACAAACCCCTCATTAAACCTATCTTGGATTTTTGATATTTTTAATACTTAACGGATGATGTTTTTAGTACTTGACGGATCTTAACAAGATATGTTAATATTCCAGTAAATATGATCCCCGGTAGCTCAGTCGGTAGAGCAGGTGGCTGTTAACCACCCCGCCGCTGGTTCGAGTCCGGCCCGGGGAGCCAGATTTAAAACCACGAACCTCACCAGGCTCGGTGGTTAATGATAGAATCAGGGGAAACAGGCGTCGAGAAACGACTGTTTCCCCTGATTTGTTAAAGGGTTACGAAAAAGCGGGCATGATGATAGGTTCTCCGGTTGGAAAAAAATTTTCGGGCTTCCGCTGCAACCCCGACGGTTGCGCCCGGTGTTCCCAAATGTCTTTTCCGGATTCTCCCGCTCTCCGGTTTCCACGCCGCCTTGTTTAACAGCTCGGTTGCACTCGGCCGCAGGAGTTACGGTTTTCATAACCGGCCAGGGAGTCTCAGACATGGGAATTGACGAGTCATTAGTGCAGGAGATCGTCCGACGGATTCTCACCGCGGCCGCACCGGACAAGATCATACTTTTCGGTTCCGCCGCCGCGGGTGGTATGACCCTCGACAGCGACATCGACCTACTTCATTGTGGAGCCCCCCAGCGACCGCTGTAAGAAAAGCGAGACGGTCTTCTACGCTAGGGCCTAGCTTTTCTATATTTCCGTCACCTCTTCGTAAAGGGAGGGGAACTGTTCTTGTCGAAGGCGAAATTTCGTACCGTGATTATGTCCTGTTCGAGCATCGAAATCTACCAATATATTTCCTGATTCTATGGTATTAAGGAATTTGGCTAGCGAAAACTTCTGAAGCATCATGATCTTCGAGTAAAAAAAGAACTCCCTGCCATGTTCCAGCTTAACATCAGCAACGATGTAAAAGCAGTTCAAGAGTTTAGTTCCTGCTTTATGAAACAGATCGTCGAAACCCCAATAGGGCTGAGGCGTTAACTCTCCAAGTCCGACACGTTCATTAACAGATTCTAGCCATTTAGCGTGCCGAGGAGAAACCGTTTTTGCATCAAACGATATAACGACTTTCCTTGCCTGTCTGTCAACAACAAGCCCAAAACCCCTATCCGTTCGATTTGTCCCAGTTATTGTTTGCCGAAAACTCATTTCTTCATCTGCGTATTTGCCACCAGCTTCTTGATGTTTCCATCCATATTTCGGGAGAAGAATATTCGGAATAAAACGAATTGCACGGGGTGATGGTTCCATGTGAAAAAGAGTAGTTAAGGAACTTGTGTTCCCGCGTTGACATTTTAATTCCCACTCAGCCGCATTCGGTATTGGTAGATTGTTTTCTGTTATTCCCAGCAAATCCTCAAGTGTGTTGCCCACGCCCCCTGCATTACCGCGCCGTTCATTTGGAATCCACCCCTTATTCCTAATATCTTTCAGGGCACTTATCAAATCCTCTTTCGTAAGTATTTTCATGGGCGTTGGCTCCCTATGCCATTACTTGGCGACCGCCAGAAATCTAGTAAGTACTCGAAGGTAACGCCCATCGTAATATAGTTGCTTGGCCAGCCAAAAATACCTATCTGGTTTACAATATTAGTTCTGTCCCATATAATGATGTTGCGCAACTCATAACCGCGTTTTCTCAACTCCTCAACAAGTGATATATGTATGGTAATTCTCTCATTTTCCCACCACATATCCGATACATTAATTACGCAGTGACCTTTGGGCTTCAATAGAGGTAACAATCTCTGGAATATGTCGCCAATTGCCTCTGAATAGGCACTTAATTCAAGAGTTCCCAAATCACGTTCATCCTGAGAATATTGTTCGATTTTTCCGAGTTGATCGTTATTTCGATTGCGTCGGGATTTATTCTTCCTCTTTCGATTCAGAAGATTCGCATAGGGAGGTGATGTCCATATCAATGAAATTGAATCTTCTTCCAAGTATTCATCAATATGACGGGCGTCATCTTGAATCGCGACCTGACTTGCGTAATTAAATATGTTCGAATTCAGATTGAGCCTTTGTCTGCAAAGATATAGGTAATGCCTTTGAAGGTCGAATCCGACGGCATTTCTATTCAAATCACTCGCTGCGACAAGTGTTGTTCCACTACCTACGAATGGGTCCACGACCAATTCGCCCTCATGTGTAAAGAGTTCAATTACTTTTTTTGCCAAGGCAATTGGAAATGTTGCAGGATGGAGATTCTTGTCCCTTATGTCTCTTCTCTCATAGGAAAACTGCCATACCCCAAGCTGGCTTTTTAGCCAATCTTTCGGAGTCATGCAGTTAATATGGGTAGGCGGGCATTTGCAAGTGCGCTGATACGGAATAGGTAGTTTTCTTCTGTGAAATGCGTCCCCCTCCAGAATAAGTGTTGGAACATTCTGCATTTTATTCATTGAAAGATCTTCCGAAACCTCGATTTTTGATGTAGACACTTTCACAGCACCACCATGTAAGGTGTTGCTGGGTTGGCCTTCACCGGCTTTGTTGACGGCGATGGCGTGGTATTCCCATTCTCTGCCGCGACCCTGTTTCATTTAATTCTTCCTGCTCCTCCAGCAAGGCCAGCTTCCCGGCCTTCAGCCATTAATCCAGTTTGGCGGCGTCGAACCGCCACTCCCTGCCCATCTTGTGGGCTGGAACGATCCGCTTGCGGGCTAGGTCGTAGAGGGGACTTGCCCATCTGTAGAGGGTGGACTTGCCCATATGAAGTTATTTCGCTGCCTTGTTCGACTGTCATCCACGTGGCCATCAATTTCACCTTGGTAAGCTACGTCCGGGCAACTAAAGAGTAGAATATAGCAAAGTCTGCCAACAAGTCAAGAGCGATTTCTCCCCGTTTCGGCGGATTTTTCTCCCAGCCGGTAACTATCGGAGCGGCAGGTCCAAATGGCCTTCTTGGAGCAGAGCGCGCATGTCATTCGAGCGTTAGGACAAACTGTCTGCGTGCGGACACGGCTGGCTTGTCAGGATTTAAAACTGGTCCAATTTTGGACAACCTGTCTGCGTGCGCGGACACGGCACAGGCAGGCGCCGCGTGCATCATACCGCCCAAGACCATCGAAGAGCAGGCGAAGACCAAGGCCACCGGAAGACGCGAAACTCAAGGCGGCCTTTGAAGGCGGGCAGATCACCGACCTGAAAACCCTGAGCGTGAATAAACTCCAGACCCTAGCCAAGCAGAGCGGGTGGCAGGGCCACTACAAAATTTGTGCTCGCCGCTGGAGCTGCCTTTCTATCTCTTGCATCCAAGGGTCAACAAGCTTGATTAGCCCTACCGCATATTGGGTAAGTCGTTGATTTCCCTTTTATCCGCTGTTAGATGATCGTTTTTCTTGGCGCTTTTCTTTTTAAAAACAATCACTTAAACGGTTTATCTATCATCTCTGGCTCAGATGTTTCAAGCTGGGGTATCTGTGTAAATTCAGCTCTTCTAATAGCAGCCGTAACAATGCTATGTAATTCTTTTCTCTTTATGTTGCCACGAGTTCTACGCAAAACCTGACAAAAATGATAAGTGAACACACCTCGAAAAGTACCATCTATCATTATCTCTTGGGCTGTCTGGTTATCTCTACACCCTGCCCAAAGTGTATGGTTCAGACCAGGCACAATAACTGCATCTCGTTTCCCCGTCTTGGCACTAAAAAGTCTTTTTGTGGTGAGATCAGGTTTATACTCAATGTGAAAAGTTAAGTCTATGGGCGGTGCCAGATAGCGAAACCCTACCCTGCTTTCTTCGGGTAGCCCCTTAAGGGCTATTGATTCCCTTGTGCCTGTTCCTGAATGGCAGGAATCCAGAATTATCTCCAGATTTAAACCAGCAGGCAATTTGTAAGAAAGGATTTCCTTGAGGTCATCATCAGAGATATAAACTTTGCCTGCAAAGTTGATGTCGTGTGGGCATAGGATTTCATCCTTATGATCCACCTCATCCCCGCTTGTGTCTGCTACCTGCGAACCATGTCCAGCGTAGTAAAAAACGAGGGAATCATCCTTCTTTGCTCCATTAATTAGCCACTTCAACCCATCAAGGATACCCTTTTTAGTTGCACACCTATCAGTACATAGCCGAATAGATGCAGGAGCAAAACCGCAGATAATCAACGTATTTGCCATATCTCTCGCATCGTTGACACAGCCATTGAGATCACTTCCAGCAGATGCATAATCGTTAATGCCAACTAAAAACGCCTTTGTAGCCATGATTTTTATCTCCTTTTTGTTAAATACTTTTAGTTCCTTCGCTTGCTAATCTCTTGCCGCCGCTTCGCCGCCTAATAAGCCCACGACAATCCCAAGGAGGATTTCGAAGAAATGCAATAACATCTTACTACATGCCTCAAGATTGTGTAGGTCTGTATAGATCCCAGCCACCAAAATAACGAACAAGAATAGTGCGGCAAAACTCAAACGGACCGATTAAATTGTCAGGGTCCAGAAACTTGCTGGACTACTCTAATAGCCCTCTCCACCGCTATAGCCGAGCTACAGTCGGCAATACTGGCTGCGACCTAAAAAATGCCCATCTTTCACCTCCTATTTGTTAAAAATCAACCTCAGCTTTACTTATCTCGGTCAAAAATTCACCTCAGTTTTACTTATCTTGCTAAAAACGACTCGGCAGAAAGGCATACTATAACTTAAGTAAAAAATAATAACCAAAATCCAGTGCGCTTAAAAAAGCCTGACTCATTCCCCATGGAGTTTAAAGCCGTAGAACCATCCTGCATGAGGATTTCCCCCTCTTTGGGCAAGGCCCTTAAAATACACGGTGAGAGCGAATCCTTCCGGTATGGCAAACCTTTAATGGGGTGGAATTGATATCGGCCGAACACGGCAGCATGAGGCTTCTGGACCGAGGCTAGGGCCTAAAAATAAATCTCTCGAAAAAATCTCTATTGACACCCAATGTGCAAACATGTAAAGTGTCCGCGTGGATGCTTAATTAAATGGATGCTGAATAAAGGAGCTGCGGTGATAACCGACCCTGAAAAACAAGCCCGCATTTTCAAAGTGCTATCCGTAGGAACACGGGTGCGTATGATCGACCTGTTGAAACGTCGCTCCCTGTGCGTAAACGCACTTGCCCGAACTCTGGACATCACGCCCGCTGCCATATCCCAGCATCTTCGAGTGCTGCGTGACGCGGACATCGTAGTCGCTGACAAGCAAGGCTATTTTGTCCATTATCGGGTCAACAAAGAAACTTTGGCTGAATGGAGCAAAATAACCCAAGACCTTTTAAGGGGTGAGGATTAGCGGATAGCCTGCTCTTTTCCTTAATTAGAAAGTACCCCGTGCAGTAACTTAGACAAATTAAGTGGTCTTTTCGCTAACAAAGTGCACAACTTAGGTGGCCCTAAGGGCCGCCCCTACAATTGATAGCGTAATTGATCCGCTGCGTACTGTAATTGATCCGCTGCGCAACTTTTGTTACGCACTTAGCGAAAGAACCATTAACTGAGATTAACTGAGATTGAAGAAGAACATAAGACGATGTGTAAGAAAGATGCGTAAGAAAGACGAATACTGTCAGAAAACGGAGAAGCTCAGCGGGAAAAATCTCAGGATTGCACACCTGAGCAAATTTGAGCAACTTAAGGAATGTCATGGCGATGTTAAAAGCGTCCCTGCACGCCGAGGAAGAAAATAAAATGAACGATGCCATCGTCGTTGAGGGCTTGAGCAAGCGTTTTGCAGAGGTTCAAGCAGTCTCCAATTTGTCGTTCAGCGTTCACCAGGGAGAGCTGTTCGGTTTTCTCGGCCCTAACGGCGCTGGCAAGACCACGACCATCAACATGCTCACGGGACTGGCGCGACCTGACTCGGGGACCATTCGGATTGGCGGCATAGACTGCACGAATAAACCGAGGGGGGCTCAGCATCTCATCGGCGTTGTTCCTGATGAGAGCAATCTCTATCCAGAACTCACCGGCTTTGAGAATCTTTGTTTCTGCGCAGCGCTCTACGGACTGGATAAGGCCGAGCGCCAAGACCGAGCTAAAGAGCTGTTGGATCAATTCGGCCTCGCCCAGGCAGCAAACCATAAGTTCGGCGGATATTCCAAGGGGATGAAGCGCAAGCTGACCATTGCCGCCGGCATCATCCATCAGCCTGAAATCCTTTTCCTGGATGAACCCACCACTGGTATTGACGTGGCCAGTGCGCGACAGCTTCGTCAGCTCATCGCCGATCTCCACAGGGCCGGAACCACCATCTTTTTAACCACCCACTATATCGAGGAGGCGGAGCGTCTTTGCGAGCGTATCGCGTTCATTGTATCCGGTCGCATCGTACAAATCGATACAGTCGAGCATCTAGTCCAGCCGCTCCAAAAGAAACATGTGGTGCAGATCGCCTACGCGAACATACTTAACGACATACGAGGCAAGCTATCAGAATCCTTTCCCGGTATCGAATTCACGACACAGGGGCAAGGACTTATTCGGGTGGAAGCCAGTGAACCTATTCGCGTAGGCCCATTGGTTCGTTTCCTAGAAGATCAGGGTGCCGAGGTCGCCGAGGCTCGAAGGATGCGGCCATCCCTCGAGGACATCTTCGTACAAATCACTGGCATCGAGGCTAAGGCCATGCACAAAGAGAAGGAAAAAGCTGGAGGTGGCCAATGAAACTCTGGATCGCCTTCTGGAATATTCTGGTCAAGGACATGCGTACCTATTACCTGAAGCCGCCGAACATCAGTTGGGGGCTAATTTTCCCCCTCGCATGGACGGGAATGTTTTTTATAAAATCTGGTAGCGGCCTGGAAAGCTTACTGACACTGCTTCCGGGTGTGGTGGCTCTCTCTATTCTGTTCGGGACTACATCCATGCTGGCGGTGACGATAACCTTCGAGAAAAAGAGCCGCTCCTTCGAGCGACTCCTGCTGGCTCCAATCCCTTTAGAACTCCTCATGCTGGCCAAGACCAGCGGAGCCATTCTATTCGGTGTGGCCAACGCCTTTGTGCCTGTCATTATGGCGTTATGTCTCGCCGACCTCTCCCAAGTAGTCTGGAGCGTGTTCGTTCCCGCCGTTTTCATGATTGCCGTGGCCTCGACTTTTCTTGGCCTGTTCATCGCTGTGGAGGCCAGCGAGGTATTCGAGGCCCAGACCTTTTCCAATTTCTTCCGCTTCCCCATGATCTTCCTATGCGGGCTTTTTTTCCCCATCAAGAAGCTACCGGTTTTTCTGAAACCCCTCTCATATGTGTTGCCCTTGACTTATGGGGCCGATGCCCTACATGGGGCCGTCCATGGCGGACACGCTATGCCCTTCGTCCTCGACCTTTCCCTCCTCGCCGCGTTCTGTGTCGCCCTTTTCGCGGTAAGCCTTTGGAATATCAAACGCAAATGGATTCTCTAACCGCGGGCATCTACTACATCCCCCCGACACATCGCACCGCGCGCCGGTAAGTATCCGGTTAAGTCCGTCCTTCAGGCGGGCCGACTGGAGAAATCCATGACCTGATGATTAATTGAGCTAATTACCAAGATCAAGAAGAATATAAAATAAAAAATCAAGAACTATGCTAGAGATAATTTTCAAGGATTTCAAGGCGTTAAGAAATTTCTGCAAAAGTGTAGCAAGAAGAATATGAAAAATAAACTCATTCCCCATGGAGTTTAAAGCCGTAGAACCATCCTGCATGAGGATTTCCCCCTCTTTGGGCAAGGCCCTTAAAATACACGGTGAGAGCGAATCCTTCCGGTATGGCAAACCTTTAATGGGGTGGAATCTAATGGTGTGGAATCGATAAATGAAATACCTGGTTATCTGGCCAAGCCGCTGGCTTTTAAGGTAAGCCAGCAAGGTAACTATAACCCTTGTGATAGCTCTATAAAACCGCTGGGTTCTGGTTTCGGCGCAAGGCCCACGGAAACTGTGCTCCCGGCTTGGCTCTATATGACGGGGGATCGCTGGATTGGGGCTTGCAAAGAGCTAACCAGCGGAATCTGCCGCTGAAAACCCGCAAGTCACTTCCACTCCAGAAAACCCCTCTCCCGCGGAAATCGCTATTGACATCGATCCATTTTTATTGACATCACTTCATTTTATTGTATTATATATCATCTATATATAGATATATCATCTATTGGGTCCGCGTGATATGATCTTTGCCTAGATTAGGCCCCTATCGGTTCTGAAAGGAGAACAACGTTGAATACCCAGGCTGACATATCCCGATTAGTCCGTGAGCTTCGGGAACGAACGATGCTCACCAAGGAAAAATTCGTGGCCAAGCTTGGCGAGACCTACACAACCATCAACCGATGGAAGAATGGCCGCGCCAAACCGTCGCCTCTGGCGCTGAAGCAGATCAAGGATTTGCTCAGGGGCCTGGGCGAACGGGACAAGGACCTCCTGCAGGGATTCTTCCCCGTCTGCGTGCAACGCACAGGCAGGTCTGGAGAGGAGAGCTGACATGGCAAAAGAGAGTAACAACGGCGCGAATCTCGGCTTCGAATCCAAGCTCTGGCGCGCCGCCGACGCGCTCCGCTCCAACATGGACGCCGCCGAGTATAAGCACGTCGTGCTTGGTCTGATCTTCCTCAAGTACATCTCCGACGCCTTCGAGGAGCAGCACGCCAAGCTCGTAGCCGAGCAGAACCAGGGAGCCGATCCGGAGGACCCGGACGAGTACCGGGCCGTCAATATCTTCTGGGTGCCCAAGGAAGCCCGCTGGTCGCACCTCAAGGCCAACGCCAAGCAACCCACCATCGGCAAGGTGATCGACGACGCCATGGTCGCCATCGAGCGCGACAACCCCTCGCTTAAGGGCGTGCTGCCCAAGGACTACGCCCATCCGCGTCTCGACAAGCAGAGGCTTGGTCAGCTCATTGATCTGGTCGGTAACATCGGCTTGGGCGACAAGGAAAACCGCTCCAAGGACATCCTTGGCCGCGTCTATGAATATTTCCTTTCGCAGTTCGCCAGCGCCGAGGGTAAGAAGGGCGGCCAGTTCTACACGCCACGCTGCGTGGTCCGTTTGCTAGTCGAGATGCTGGCGCCTTACAAAGGCCGAGTCTATGATCCGTGCTGCGGTTCCGGCGGCATGTTCGTTCAGTCGGAGAAGTTCGTCGAGGCCCACGGCGGCAAAATCGGCGACATCAGCATCTACGGCCAGGAATCCAACCACACCACCTGGCGGCTGGCCAAAATGAATCTGGCCATTCGCGGCATAGAAGGCAACCTCGGCAAGGAGCACGCCGACACCTTCCAGCGCGACT
>Ga0078972_1013637_pt1 | contig 13301 bp, 13 predicted proteins | sample YelNatPaOPGAMG01_FD_67568 | JGI IMG/M metagenome (GOLD analysis project Ga0078972, IMG submission 67568) | Hot spring thermophilic microbial communities from Obsidian Pool, Yellowstone National Park, USA - OP-RAMG-01 (SPADES assembly) (version 2) | ecosystem: Environmental > Aquatic > Thermal...
CATGGTAGAAGACGTGGCAACAGAAGGCGTAGGAAGCTCTAGAAAAGATAGCTTTAGCGTACCAGAAGGTGAATTCTTTGTTAGAAACGATACAAACTCTTTAGAATACAAGCTAATAGCTAGTGCTGATGTTCTGCCAAACGGAACGAACATAACAAAAGAAAACATTCAGTTTATAAGCACACAACTTTCTACAAGACCAGAAGTAGAGATAAAGCTGGTATATTCCAATCAGGCGATAAACATAACAAACTATGAAAGACTTCCTAAGGGCAGTTATTCACTCTGCATAAAAAAAGTTGGTGAAAGCAGCGGAAGATCCTTGATAGAAGTGAAAAGTTGTTAAAGTTTAGAAGCTAAATAAAAGGTATGCAACTCAGAATTTTACTCTTAATTTTCTCGCTGCTATTGTTAGCTCTTCTGCTCTATTATTCAGACTTTTTTAAAGTTGTTTCTCTGCTAGCAAAAGCAAACATTTTTTATGTTTCCCTTGGTTTTTGTTTATGGTTTTTTGGTCTTGTTATCAGGACAGAAAGATGGAGGTATCTTCTGAGCAAAGCTAAGATAAAGCTAGGCTTTTGGCAGACTGCTAAAGTTTACATCCAAGGAATGTTTTTATCAAACGTTACTCCTGCAAAAGTTGGCGATCCTCTACGTTCAGTTTTGCTTAAGACAGCATGTAAGAAAAGCATAAGCTCTTCTCTGCCTTCAGTTTTTGTTGAAAGAATTTTTGACGTCGTTATTACAGTTTTATTTTCTTTGTTGGGCTTGTTTTTCTTTTACTCTCTTTCTCTCTGGCTTGCTGGAGCTGTAGCAGTGTATACAGCAGTTTTTGGTGTAGCAGTCTATGTTCTAATTTCTGAAAGAAGAACCAGAAAGTTTTTTGGAAAGTTATCTTTTCTTTTCAGGTTTGCTAAGCTGGAGAAGAAAATAGAAAATTTTTCAAGAAATTTACACAAAGCTTTCATGAAGTACAAAAACAGAAGAACTTTATTTGTTACATTCGTTTATTCAGCTTTAGTCTGGTTGATAGAAGGTTTGATTCTTTGGGTAAGTTTTCTTTCTATAGGTATATCCATAAGCATAGCCTTTTCTGTTACAATAGTAGCTTTTACTACGTTGATAGCTGTTTTAACTTTCTTACCAGGAGGGCTTGGATCGAGTGAAGCTGTTTCTGTTTTAGTCTTCACTAAACTTTTTAATTTAAGCATTGCAGAAGTGATGAGCGCAGCCATCCTGAGCAGGCTTTTTGGCTACTGGGTATACGTGCTGCTCGGAGCAGTTCTTCTGGCTAGCAGCAAGTATAAAGGGAAAATTTAAATATCACTCGATGCTTTAAGTTTATTTTTATGTTAAAACCATAAAAATCTATAGAGGCTTTCATAGATGAAGGTTTTGGTTACTGGTGGAGCAGGTTTTATAGGTTCCCATCTAGTTGATAGATTAATTAAGCGAGGAGATGAAGTCGTAGTTTTGGATAATTTAAGTACAGGCAGAAAAGAAAATATTAATTATAAAGCTGAGTTTATTAAAGGTGATATTAGAGTACCCAGTGTATTTAATAAAATTTCAAACGTAGGAATAGTTTTTCATTTGGCTGCTTTAAAACAGGTAACAGATTCTTTCAACAGACCGAAATTATATTTTGATGTTAATGTTGTTGGCTCTTCTAATGTCTTAGAGTTTTGTAGAAAGAATGATGCAAAAATAGTTTTCACTTCTTCAGCATCGGTTTATGGTGATATTAATAAGCCAGCTAAAGAAGATGATTTCTGTAAACCCCTATCACCTTATGGTAGGTATAAACTTTTTGTTGAAGAGTTAATTAAGAGTTATAATGAATTTTATGGAATTCCTTATTCGATCCTGAGAATTTTTAATGTTTATGGGCCAAGAGCAACTTCAGGTGTAATAAGTAATCTAGTGTTTTGTGTTAAAAATGGAAATCCTTTTTATTTATATGGGGATGGCAAACAAAAAAGAGATTTCATTTTCATTGATGATGTAGTTAAAATATTGCTTCTACATAAAAGAATGAAAAATATGACTTTAAATGTTGGTACTGGTAAGCCAACTTCCTTGGTAGATTTAATTGAAATATTTTCTAATCTAGTGAAAAATTTAAAAATAATTAGAAAAGAGAAACGAAAAGGTGAAATAGAAGTAAGTTGTCCCGATATAACAAAATTGAAGAAGGTTTTCCCAAAAATTCAGTTTACTACCTTGAAAAAGGGTATTTTAAAATGTATTACCTAACTTCTTTTTAACTATTTCATCTATTGCTTCTTGTGGACTGATTAATCTATCTATCTTTAGGAACTCTTTTACTTTTCTTATATCTAACCTTATTTTATTTTTATCTTCTAAAGTATAGAGTTCAGAAATGCCTTTGTCAACTATTGTTATCTTTGGTTGTATTTTACCATTTGAGTGTTTTATTACCGATTCCTTTACAATATTGGCCAAATCAAGTATAGTTATAGGTTCTGGATACCCAAGGTTTACTATATGATGAAAACTGTTCGTTTGAGTTTTCTCAGTTTCTAAAATTATTTTTATATATTTTTCAAATGCTTTGCAAACATCTTCTATTGCAACATACAACATTGGTCTATACATACTATGTCTGTATGGCGTAATTTCATCTCCATTTAGAGCTTTTGTAATGAATAAATTTGCGGCAGTTTCTTTTGGCATATGTTCACCCAAAACTGTAGCCAATCTCACTACTCCAAAGGTTTTATCTTGAGTTTTTTCATCGTAAAATCTAACTATACATTCTTGCATTATTTTAGATAGTGCATACAGCCTTGCTCTATCCTCGACCTTATCTGGCCTATAACCAAAGCCTTCAGTTATTGTTCCGATAAGTTCTTGCTCTCCAAAAACATGCCAAGACCCCGTTAGTACTATTCCTTTAATGTTTGGATTTTCTGCAACTATTTTGCAAATGTTTTGCGTTCCTATAACATTAACTTCATAAGCCAAATCTTTCTTTTCATTTATTGCTGGTATTTGGATGATTGCTGTATGAATTATTACAGACGGATTTCCTATTTCTTTAGATAGTTGATTAAAATTTCTGATATCACAAATTTTATGTGGTATGTTATAATTACTTAGCCATTCAGGTTGTTGTACTATATCAAAAGTTGCAACATCAAATGAATTATGTAAGAATTCGGCTAAGGAAGATCCTATAAAACCTGATCCGACAATTGCAATATCATAATTTTTCATAAATTTAATCAGTAATCGGAGATATATAAATTAATTTCAAAATTCATAATTATGAAACCTGAAGAGAGGATCGACCAAAAAAATTCCCTGGAAGTTTTTTGTTGATAACTTATAATTATAATGAAGGTATAAAAATGAGAAACAGATATCTAGAAATTTGGAAAGAAATTGGGAACCGATGTAGCATAATAGATATTGGTGGGAGAAAAGGAGAGCTACTTAAAAATTGTCCTTTTAAATTTGAGGGAAAATATAAGAATTTTGATATTATTGATGGAAATGATATATTATCTCCCATTAAAATTAGAGAAAAATTTGATTTTGTTGTTTTTTCTCATGTAATAGAACATATAGATAACCAAAACATAGCTTTAGAAAATATAAAAAAAGTCTTGAAAAATAAAGGAAAACTTATCATTTGCATACCTAATGCTCTTTCATTGAGAAAAATAATTAATTATATTCTGGGAAGGAGACTAGAAAGTTATGGAGGTTTTGAAACTCACTTGGTTTGCTTTAACCTTGAAACAATAAAAAATTTACTTGAAAAGCACGGTTTCAAATGCTTAAAAGCACGATTTCTAGATAAACCTATCAATATAGGAAAATTTAGTGAAGAAATTCTTATTGTTGCAAAGAAAAATAGATAAGCAATTTAACACAGTCATTTTTTATTGATTATTACACCAATGTTATAAGAAAAATAAGGATGAATCGCAATAAAATCAACTCTCCAATCATTCATGGGTATTCCAACAAACTTTATGTTATAATTTTTAAATTCTTTTCCTCTAAATGATAAGAATGAAATATTTTTTCAAATCCGTATTTATCCCACTCCCATTTTTTAATTATTCTTCTAAAATATTTGTTAACGAGATAAGGTAGATTTAGTGCATTTGGTAAGATGATAATACATACACCATCATTACTTAAATGTTGAAGAAGATTCAAAACACCAATTTTAAAATTAGGTAAATGTTCCATAACACCTTCATTAAAAATAAAATCAAATTTTTTGTTAAAATAAACCGTATTTATATCACCTTTTATGATTTTGGCATTTATTTTGAATTTTCTTAGATTTTTCCGAGCAATTTTTAACATCTTATCAGAGATATCATGCAAAAACAGTTCTTTTATGATTTTTTTATTATTCTTAACAAGTTCTATTGAAATTGCTCCTGTTCCACAACCAGCTTCAAGAACACTCAGTTTTTTTCCTAGTTTTTTATAAAGTTTTTGGCATTCATTTTCAATCAGTATTTGTAAATGTCTGTAAATGCTTCCTCTTTCGCTTGAAAATTTAAATCTTTTTCTATCATTTTTTTTGAATTTTAAACTCTTCTCAAATAAGTTTACCAATTTTTTTGAGATTCCTCGGATATTAAATTTTGTTTGTACTGTCTTATATGCAATCTTGCCCAATTTTGCTTTAACTTTTCTCTTCGATAGTATTTTTACAAGTTTATCAACAAATCTCTCTACATTTCCAAAACCTATTAGATATCCATTTTTTCCATTAAATATAGTATCACGATTTCCACCAACGTTAAAAGCAACTATTGGTAATTTAAAACACATTGCTTCTAAAAAACTAAAGCATATGCCTTCAGTCTCAGATGTATTAGCAAAAACATCAGCTGCTGCATAAGCAGGCCCTATCTGTTCATTTGGTATTGGACCTGTGAAAAAGACATCTTTACCAATTCTCAGACCAAGCTTTGATATGAGACTTTTTATTTTCAACATTTCTTTTTCTTCTGCTGGACCAACAATAACAAGCACCGTGTCTGGGCATTTCTTTTTTACAAGATTAAATGCCTCAATTAAAAGATCTATTCTTTTGACAGGATAGACTCTTGCAACATCAAGGATTATTTTCTTATTTAATGGTATGCTATATTTTTTCCTGAAATTGACTGCCTGTTTTCTCCCAATATTTTTGAATTTGTTTGGGTTGATTCCTGTCGGTATCATTACAATTTTTTCTCTGGAATTAGGAAACCATTTTAAAAATTCTCTTTTTGCTTCCTCGCCTATAGCAACAATTTTGTCGCATCCATTTACCATATCTTTTGCAATAAGAGACATTAATTTGTAAAACAAATTTCTTAAAATTCCAGGCCTTTCTCTCATTCGTGAATTCAAAATAAAAGGTATGCCTTTCTTTTTTGCAAAATTCCAAGCTTTTAAACTAGTAAATCTAAAAAATTCATCAGATTGAATAATGTCTGGATTTTCTTCTTCTAGAATCTTTTCTATATCGAATGGAATAACTATATCGCGAGGTGCAATAGACTCAAATCTATGGATTTTGAAGTTTTTGTTTATAAACTCAATCTTTTGTCTGTACTTTTCTTTTCTGTTAAAATATTGAATATATTTTTGTCTTGAAGTTATACAAACTACTTCAATATATTTTGATAGTTCATTCAACAGGTTATAAAGAGGACCTTTATATTCAGTTGAAAACCACGGGCAGATATAAGCTAACTTCATGCTAACTCACCTAATGTAGTAAAGTATATTTTTGAATAGTTATTGCATATCTCAAGAAATTTTTTAACAAGATTTACATCATTAATTGAATGCGGATGAAATGGTATACAAATAAACTTAAAATTACCGTCGACAAATTCTTTAAAGATTTTAATGCAACCTTCAAAATCATATTTCAATCTGTCTAAAGACAAAAAATTTTCAGCAGAAAAGGACTTTGCTGTAGGGTTTACAGAGTTAGGCACATAAAGAATTTTTGCATTACCTTTTATGCAAGGGTTTCTGTAAGATGGGTGGTAAGGTTTTCTTTCTTTACATTCCTCCCAATTACATGTAGTTATTTTAAATGGTGTAGGAATCTTTCCAAATAACCACTTTATTCTTCTCTCTTTATATAAAGGAACTGGTGAAGCGTCGGTTTTGAAATTTAAACTTTCTAAAATCTTTATAGTATTGCTATCAGAGTACCACCACCCACCCACAAATGATTTTGGCTCAAACTCAAACACATCTAGAAATTTTTCATAAGCTGATTTTATCAGTCTTTCTTGATTTTCTGGAGACGGATCAAACCTCCAACCTCTTGTGAAGTGTATGTGTAATCCAATTTCATCTTTCCTGCTAGCTATTATTTCTCTAAAAAATTTACCACCTTGCTCTATACCTCTCCCATCTTGTTTGCTTCTTATTTCACAATTATACGGGCGCATATCATCTTGTTCTAACATCCAACTTACTCTTACTTCTATACCAGTCTCTTTTTCAAGATTATCAAAAAATTTAATTAATTTCGGAACTACTTCTTTACAAATAGAAAAATTTTCAGTGTGTGCTGTAAGTGCTACTTTTATTTTGTTCATTTTTCTCCACAAATTTTATGGTATATTTTCAAAATGGGTTTAGGTTTCCAACTAAGTTTCCTACCAAAAATTGCAACTTTTCTTAAAAATAAATAAATCACATTTTTAACGAAGAGCATATTTCTATTTTTAAGATAAGTTATATTTCCATCTGGAAAAAGAATTATATTTTTAGAATACGAAATAAAATGACCTCTTTTAATACTTGTAAGTATTTGTTTTTCAGTTAGTTTTTCACATAATACTTCTATGATTATATCAGTTTGTATGGAAGAATGTAACTCTAAACCTCCAGTTGCATGTAAATTACCATAATTCTCTTTAAGTTTTGTGAATATTTGCAAACTTTTAGAATTAGGTAAAATACCGTCATTGTATCTATTCCAAACTTCAATGCAATCAATCGACTTCAGATTAAAAAATCGCTTCTTTAAAAATTCTTTATTGATATGAACAATTGTTCTAAGTTGTTCTAATCTTCTTTTACCTAAACCAGAAACAAGTAAATGTACATTTTCATTAAGTTTGCACTCTATTCCAGGAATTGCCAAGAAATTAGATGTTGAAATTTTTTTGCACTCATTTTTCATTTGTTTTATTTTTTCATTTGACATCATTTCTTTATGATCATTTATCATGATAAATTGAATTTTTCCTTTAAACATTTGTTTTAGTTTCTTTAAACTATATTTACCGTCAGAGTAATTGCTATGAATGTGCGCTAATCCTTTAAATTTTTTCATGCTCTCCGTAAATGAAATTTAATTCTTTCAACAAATGGTTTTAGATCATCAAATTCAATGACATCATCCTTTATTGGTAAGAACAAATAAAAAATATATTTAAAGAATGATTTTTTCAGAAAATGTTTATGGAAACATTCTATCATACCAATAATATTTTTTTGAATAGTTTTTTTGTAACTTTTAATTTTTTTTATTCTCATTTTTATGTTCATAAGATAGTGTAAATATGGTAAATTAATGCCAGAAGAAATAATTAAGGGTAAAGAACCCCAATACCTGCCATTAATTTCAAGTAGTTTAAAATTCTTAAAACTTTTTTTGTATTCGATCATAATTACACCATTCCATTTTAAATATGAAATAATTTTTTTGCTATACTTATACATGATATTTGGCATTTTTATTGTATGTCGCACAACACTTGCTCCACCAAAACTTTCAAAAGAAAGGTCACGCAGATGAGCAAAGGATATTAAAATTTTTCCTCTGTTAGCCAAAAAAAAGGCACCATATTCACGACCATTAATATATTCCTGAAATATGAGGTTTTTATCTAGCAAATCCTTAAACTTGTGTAGCTCTTTTTGGGATTTAATAAAACATGTTTTTATTTTATTTTTGTAGCTTCTAGATTTTACCACGACAGGAAATTTGTTTATTTTTTTAACATCTTGATAAATTCGGGGGGACGGTATATTAAATTTTTTACATATTTGATAAGTTTTTAATTTATCAAGAACAATCTCTATCGATTTTTTGGGTGGCAAGGATTCTCTTATCCTTTTTGGTAATCTATTTCTAATTTCATTTAATGCATCAAGTGAATCATCAGTAAAACAAAAAATCGAAGAATATTTGTTTGCTCTTTTTAATATAAAATTTTTAAATTTTTCTTTTTTATTTATTGGATTTATTAGTCTAAACTTTTTATTAACATATTTGCTATTAGCAGCAAAGGAATACTTTCTTGTTGGCAAAACATCAACTTTAAGTCCAGCTTTAGCTAAACTGCGAACAGCCGAAAGCCCAGAAGGCAATTCTCCATCAATAATTAAGATATGGTCAACCATATAAATCCCTAAACTTTTGTATCAAATTCATAAAATTATATGCTCCACTTAGTTTCTTCTTAAATTCGAATAAGCTATTATCACTAGAATAAATACCAACTCTTTTTAGTTCGTACGGATCTTTGATTATTTTATTGTTTCCATAAATTGTTGTACATGCTAGCTTGTACCCAGCAATTTTAACCATATTTTTTATTTTTTTATTAAATTTTCCGTGCGGATAACTGAAATATATAACTTTTTTATTTATCATATTTTCAATTTTTCTTTTTGACATCATAATTTGGTATAAAGCCTCTTCTTCCGATAACTCTGTTAACTTTACATCTCTCAAACAATGTGAACCAATTTCTATTAAACCAGATTTAGACATCTTGATTATTTCGTTTAGGTTTAAGTGCTTTCTTTTCCACGCATTTGGATTATTTTTATCAGATGGATAAATTACTTTTTTCCCTACATATTCTGCAGAAATAAAAATTGTTGCCGGTACGTTTAACTTTTTTAACAGTTGAAATGCTTGGTAATTATCTTTATATCCATCATCAAAAGTTATAGCAATACCTTTTTTATTTTGCAAAAACTCTGATAAGGGTATTATTTTATAGTTTTTCTTCAGATATTCAATTTGTGGCTTAAATACTTTGAGTGGAATACAGAGGCCAGCCTTGTCTTTCTTATTCTGGCTTATAGAATGGTATAAGAGAATAAATCTATCATTATTTACCCATTTGTAATAAAGTAAATAGAGTATCGTACTTAACGTTTTTTTGATTGTATAAAATAGTTTTTTTAAAATTTTGTTCAACATTATACTTTTATATTATTTTTGTAAGTTTTTTAAATAAGAAAATTGGCCACATGTATATAACACACCACCCATAGAATCTTTTTAAAAAGAAAAAAGCATTTCGGGCAGTATACCAATGGTATAAAAACGGTGGCATGCTCTTACACCCCCCTTCTTGAAGTTGTAGATGATAAGCAACAGCTTTAGGTTCAAACAATAGTTTATAACCCCTTTTTCTCATTTGAAAATAAAAATCTGGCTCAACAAAAGTGTAATTACCTTTATAAAGTCTTTCTTCAAACTTTACTTTCTTGAAGACATCTTTCCAGAATACTACCACAGAGTGCATCGAGCCGACTAAGATTGGTTTCTTTGCTGTAGCAGACGCTCGCAAAAGAGGATATCCTGTCCACTTTGAAATTTCGAACAATGGCTTATTTTTTTCTATTCCAAAATTTGGTTTGTTTGGATATAATAATCTTCCACCAACTGCTCCAACATTTTCTTTTTTATATTTTAACAAATCTTCAACTAGTTTGCTAAGATAATTTTTAGTAATTAGAATATCATCATCTAAAATGAAAATTATTTTTTCTTTAGCAAGTTGAACACCACGATTCCTTGAAAACGCCGGCCCTCTATTTCTTTTGTTTCTAATTAGTTTTATACGGGGATGTTTAAGCAAGACATATGGTTTTTCTGAGCCATCGTCAATCACGATTATTCTCCAGTTCTTATAATTTTGTTTAAATACGCTTTTTATACATTCTTTTACAGCATTTGGTCGATTATAACTAGGGATAATTATTGCTACTCGTGGATTCATTTTATCTCCCTCAAAATATTTTCGAATTTTTTTATAAAAACACTCCAATCAAATTTTGCAGAATACGTCCTTCCCATCCTTCCCATTTTTTTAGTTAAAGGCGGATTATTCGTTAGTAAAAGCATCTTTTCACAAATTTTTTCTGGAGTCGCTTTTACTAGAAAACCGGTTTTATTATTTACTACACTCTCTTTAACTCCACCTTCATTAACAGCTATTACCGGCTTGCCACATGCCATCGCTTCTAACGGTATTAATCCCCAATCTTCCTCTTTAGCTGTAAAAATTACCGCCCAACAATTTTTGTAGAGTTTTATATTTTCTTCTTCTGACGGCGATTCAACTATTCTTATATCTTTATCGTTCTTTACGAATTCCTTTATAAACAAAAAATATTTTTTATCATCTGGATAACCAGCTAGGATCAGTTTACATCCTTTCTTTTTTTCCCTAAAAAGTTTGAAAGCTTCTATTGCTAATTCAAATCTTTTATAACTCTTAAATCTTCCGGGTACATAAAAATACTTTTCAAATTTCCAGTTTGGCTTAAATTTTTTTATGTCAACGCCAGGATGTACAATTACTATTTTTTCAATTGGAAATAATCCTGCATTAATAATTCTGTTTTTAACATTTCTACTGTTACATAAAACCAATTTAAACTTCCCCCATGCTATTTTTTCAAGAATTCTGTATATTCGGACCCCAAAAATAAATCCAATCTTTTTTAAAATATCATGCATTCGAGTTTTATAATACTCATAAAATTCATGAGCAGCCCTCAATGTAGTATGGCAATAGCAGATTGTTGGAATTTCATGGTTTCTTAATGTTATTAGCTCTCCAATTCCACTGGTTGATACTAATAAAATATCAAAATTTTCCAAATTTTCAATTTTTGTTGATAAGATATTTATTCCGAAAACTAATCCTCTTAATAAAAACCCTTTAGGTTCAATTTTCTTTCCAAGATTTACAATTTTTAGTTTTCTATATTCAGGAAACGTTGAATTTGGCTCGAAATAGTGCGTAAATATGGTCCATTCGTGTTTTTTAAGTCTTGTAACTAATTCTAAAATTACTCTTTCACAACCACCTTTGCTACGAATCCAGGGATGATAAATCGCTATTTTCATATAAATAAAATGAATGAGGTAAAATTTAATATTAGAAGTGATAATGATGCACGATAACTTAAAAGTCTATTTGTTAGCTGGACTTCATCCGATTTATGAAAGTTTAGTTAAATTTCCTCCATCTAAAATTCAGTATATATCCTCAATTTCACCGAAGAGTTTTGATTCTTTAGAAATATATAAAAAAGAATATGAAACAAAAAAGAGAGTTATTGTTAAACTTTTAACTATTTTGAGATTGCCAAGAATGTTTTTTATAACAAAGAATTGTGATTTAATTCATTCTTGTAGAGGTGTTTTAATTTTAAACAGAAAGCCATGGGTTATAGACATAGAACATGCAGGCTCTTTTGGTGACTATTTAAAAATTAATAAAAAGGTTCTCATTAAATTACTATCTTCAAAATATTGTAAAAAAATATTACCTCATTGTATGGCTGCAGCAAAATCGTTAGATAGCGCTTACGACATTTCTGGTTTTAAGGAAAAAGTTGAAGTTTTGTATCCAGCAATTTCGACACATTTTGTAAAAAAATTAAAGAGAAGAAAGAATGAGAAAATAATGCTCTTATTTGTCGGAAAAGGTAAATCATTTTACAGAAAAGGTGGCAAAGAGTTATTACAAGCATTTGACATTTTGAGTAAGAGATACGATGTTAAATTAATAATGAAGACGGAACCACCCGAAGAAATAAAAAGGAAGTACGGTACAAGAAGAGATATAGAGTTTTTCTCTAAAACTATTTCTAGAGACGAATTGTTTATAAAAATATATGGTACATCTGATATTTTTGTTCTTCCTACCTATGTCGATTCTTTCGGTTATGTTCTCTTGGAAGCGATGGCAGCAGGTTTACCTTTAGTATCAACAGATATTTTTGCAATCCCAGAAATAATTGAAGACGGCAAAAATGGGTTTTTAATTCACACACCCATTTCTGACTTTAAACTAAACTTCTTATACCAAGATAAATATCTGGATATAGGAAATTACATAAAAAACAGAAATTTTCCTAACATAGTTCACCAGCTTGTAGATAAACTTTCAATTCTTATTGAAGATTCTTCTTTAAGAAAAAGAATGGGGAGATATGGAAGAAGATTGGTAGAAAAAGGAAAATTTTCAATAAGAGAGAGGAATAAGAAGCTGAAGCAAGTCTATGAAGAAGCATTAAAAAGTTAGTGAAGACTTATGGCTAAACCTTTTTTTGAGTATTGGTTAGATGTGAACAAGAGTGATTTGGTATTAGATGTGGGCTGTGGAGAAGGTAGTAAAGTAGATTACTTAAATAAAAACAAGTTATGTAGCGCATTCGGTGTAGATATCAATAAAAAAACACTATTAAGTTATGGATTTAAAAACGTGATATGTGCAAATGCGCTAAACCTGCCTTTCAGAAAGAACACTTTTGATAAAGTGATTTGTACAGAAGTTTTAGAGCATATAGAAGATGATGATGCAGTTTTAGAAAATATAAAATGCGTTTTAAAGCAAAATGGCTTGCTATTTCTTTCAACACCACGTCACATACAACTTTTTGATTATTGGGATCCTGCCTGGTTAAAATGGAAATTAATCAAAAGCAGTTATATTCATAAACATTATTCTGTAAAAAATTTGATTAAAAAATTAGAGAGCCACAGCTTCAGAATTAAAAAATGTCGAGTATTATTTTCATATGCTTGGTTAATCGTGAGATGGATAAATGTATTTCTAAAATATGTTCTTAAAAGTAAACATCAAATTCAATATACAAGAATGCCAAACGGAAATTTTGATATTTTTATCTTAGCCCAAGTTAAAAAATGAAAATTGGAGATATAAGAGAAGAGTGGTTGAGAAAGCATTGAGATTTTGAATTATTTTGCCAATAAGAACCAGCATTTTTGTGAAAGAGTTTGGTGTTATTTGTTTGGCAGATTTTCTGAAGTTTATGTAGAAATGAAAGTGATAAAATAAAATCCTATAAATTATACTTAATAGATATGAGCCTAAGCAGAAAATTGCTTTCAAATTCAGTCTACCTATTCCTAGATTTGTTTGCTGTCAATTTGTTAGGCCTTATTTTTTGGTTTATGGTTGGAAGGTTTTTATTACCAGGACAAGCAGGTGTAGTAGCTACTTCTATAA
>Ga0078972_1013640_pt1 | contig 13300 bp, 9 predicted proteins | sample YelNatPaOPGAMG01_FD_67568 | JGI IMG/M metagenome (GOLD analysis project Ga0078972, IMG submission 67568) | Hot spring thermophilic microbial communities from Obsidian Pool, Yellowstone National Park, USA - OP-RAMG-01 (SPADES assembly) (version 2) | ecosystem: Environmental > Aquatic > Thermal...
GTCTAGAATCATAAAAGGGTTATTCTTTGCTGGTGAGGTGATAGATGTAGATGGATATACTGGAGGTTTTAATCTCCAGATAGCTTTCTCTACTGGTTATGTGGCAGGACTAAACTGCTAGAATATGGGAGAACTTAGCTAATTCTTGGGTCTCTGAGGAAGAAAGCTTCTTCAAAGGACTTGGCATTTAGAAATTTCTTCTTTAACCCTTCATATGGAGGAAAAGCTCCACCATACCCTAAAACTCTTCTTGCTTTTGCAACCATCTCAAGAAGTTCTGGTGTCCAATTGGGAGCAATGAAGGTGTTTTTAGGTCGTGGTTCAAGAGGTTCATATCTCATAGGGTAACTTACAACTTCCCAATCGATTAGGTCTCTAAGTCTATTTAAAAAAGTTTCTGGAGTATCCTTTTCAAAAGGATTATTGTAAAGGCAATATACCACTATTCTTCTTCCTTTGAATCCGGCAAATTTTAATAGCTCTATAGCCTTTTTTAAAGGTTCTCTTATTTCCTGAGTATCATATGCAAGTCTAATTATGGGCATTTTTAATCTTATAAGTCTCTCCACCACTTTAGGAGTTATCAGTCGTGCATCGAGTCCCTGGTTAAAGTCTACCTTTAAATCTGATTCTTCAAGTTCCTGAAAGATATTTTTCCATTTAGGTGATGCAAGAATGTTATTATCCCATAAGATTATTTTTTTATGTCCTGGATAGACTAAATGCTTTATTGATTCTTTTGTAGTAAATTCAGGTTCTAGTGTTTTGACAGAGCAAAACGGACAATTTCTTATACATCCACGAGAAGAAAATATGATACTTGAGTTCCAATCTGGAACCAAAGAATAATCAGGGAGTATATCCTCGACCTCATTAACAAGTCCTTTATGAATGATGATTCTGTTCTTAAACGCCTCCCTTAAATGGTCTTCGCAAAGAGTAGCATAAATACCACCTACTACTATCTCTACCTTTTTATACTTTTTAGAATAATATCTGATAACCTCGTGAACAGGTTCCCAAGCATATGTGAATAGACTTGTGACGTATATCTTATCTGGACCAAAATTGTCATCTTCAAAACCTCTAACAAATTTAACTGTATCACCCAATTGTTTATGATAGGCAGAAAGCTTAAGAAGCCCTAAAGGGGGATATTGATTATGATATTTTTTAGACTTTTTGGGTTCAACAAGGAGGACCCTCACAATATCCTCCTTATCCACTTATATATCTCATCCCAATCTTTAACTCTTATGATGTTTGAAGGTATATTTTTTCGAAAATCATTTTCTTCTGCAGATAATATAGGATTACATTCGTTATATGGATGAGACATAAGAAAAACTGTATCACAAATAAAAGATAATTTGATTGCCTTCTCCAAGTCATCCTCTACAAAGAACCGTATTTTATATCTCCTTGCAAGATTAAATCTATTTTTAAATTCATTTCTAGGTCCAGGAGTATAATCATTTCCTTTTTCAAATATCAATTTATCATAGTAAAATTTATTCTTATTCAGCCATTCCTTGGTTATTTCTTCTATTGGGTCTTTAAAATGACACATAAATTTCATGAGCTGATTTTGGGGTTTATAATTATAATAGGATTCCAAAAATCTTTTTTTGTATTCTCTTTTCTCATCTTTTAATTTAGCATCAGGCCAAGGTCTATAAGTAAAAATATCTACCTTTAATCTAAACACATTACGAAGGTTTGCTATTCTATCTGTAGCTTTATCCATTGGAGGCATATTTATCCAATATTCTAGATGGTTGAAAACTAACCTTTCTTCATCTCTTGTAATATTAAAATGAGGGTTTTCGTGAACTGGAATAATAATTATATCCTCCGGTAAGATACTTTTACCTGTATTATTCTTAAGTAGAGTACAAAAATGCTCACGGTGTCTATTAAGTACACCATCAATATCTACTCCTATAATATTCGATTTTAGATAACGATATTCTCTATTCCATGAATATCCCCAATAAATACAGAAATGAAGAAATACTCCAGCAAGAATGAATAAAATTATAAGACTAAAATCTATACCTTTTAAAATATACACTCCTATAAAGAAGTAGCAAGAGTTTATAATTCCAAAGACAGCTACAACAGGAAAGAATAACCCCCCTTCTAGATAAGGTGGTAACTGAGGACTCTGCGGAAGAACTCTAAACCAATTTTTCAAAATGATGCTTTCATCAAAATTATCATAAAAGTATTTTCTAATTCCATTTACGACTCTCGCATAAAGAATAGCATCTAATCTAAGATTGATAACATAACAAGAGACAAGAATTCCAATAATTGATATAATTATAAATAAAATACCTGTAGGTAATCTGTATAAATCAATAGCAGAAAAGAAGCCATTAAATCTCGTTTGGAATAGAATACCTACGAAAGATATAGGAACTGATGCTATAAGCAAGTAATATCTGAAAAATGTCGTGACTGTCTCTATAGATTTGAAATGAGCTTGAGCAATATTTGAATATTCAGAAAATAAAAAGTGTTCAAAACTATTTAGATTATTTTCTCGCATCTTACATCAATTCCTCCAATGATAACTTTATATCTTTAAGTTCTCCTTCTGTTAATCCCCAGATTTCTGCAGATACTTCATCAATTTCTTCTTCAACTTCTTTAAGACCATTTTCTTCGCCGTTTTTTGCCAGCTCGTGAGCTCTTTGAGAAAGTTCAGAGAGACGAAGATGAAGCTTATTATTTGGGTCAAATTTGGGAATACGGACATTTTCAAGAAGGTGGGGATCACCGAAACTTTTTCCACCTTTCATTGAATACGCCTGCAATGCAAAATTTACAAGTGTTGAATTCATTAATGCACAAATATAGTGTACTTCATTCAGAGATTCACAAGCAACTAATGTTACTATATGTTGGGGTATAATTGGTTTAGCATCCTTTATCGAGATGACAGCAGAAGTTATCTTTGAAGCAATATTAGGCCACACCACTTTGTAGGGAGCAAAAGTGTAATCACCAACACTAAACATTGTATAAAACGGTGCTCCATTTTTTATCATATCAGTAACTCCCCTTGATTTGCGTTCTCTTAATACTTTTTCAAATCTTTTCAGATAAAGATATGTTTTTGGATATTTATTTTTCATCTCATTTTCATCTATGCCTCTTCTTTTAATTGGATCTTGAACTATAATAATCCAAGCAGAAGGTTCTGCTCTCCATCTTTTTACATCTCTTCCTCTAAGAAGTGGATAAAGTAAGTCTGGTTCAATAGCGGTTTGAATAGACTCTACCTCTTTTTTAGCCCCCTCTGTGATATTAGAGACAATAACAAGACCATCAGGTCTTTTGTCAATAATTTCAACCCAGTAGACCCCATTTGCCCCACCTGTATTAACACCTTCATGAGCGGTATATTTAGATTGTCCAATTATTTTTCTCACAGCTTTAATGGCTCTTGATCTTCCTGTTATCCATGGAGAAGTCGGATCATTCTCATTCACAGGTTCAGCGTTAAATTGTTTGAGGGTTGCAATCTCAAGGACTTCATCTAAGGATAAATTATCTCTTATGCTTTTCCCTTTAACCTTCTTAACCCAATAGCTATATGGGACTGGATACTTTGTTGGTTGTCCTTTTTGAAGTATTATGATAGCTGTCCTGTTTCCTACCCCCTCAAATGGATTAATCTCGACCATATCATCTACATGGATAACTTTAATAGGTTTTCTATCATCTACCATAAATTTTCTGAAACCCTGCCCTGAACCTGCTGTTTTAAAAACAGATTGGGTAATAATAAATCCCAATTTTCCACTTCTTTTAAGATATTTATCAATTGCTACATAGGTCATAAGCATAGATATATCTTTTTTACCTGCCCCTAAGATTGTATCCATTCCCCCATGAGGGAAAAGCCCATATTTAAACCATGTATTTTTTGTCTCATTTCTATACCCTTCAGGTAAACTTTCCCAATTTACCCACGGAGGATTTCCCACTACATAGTCAAACTCTCCTGCAAAAAGTGGAGCAAAGGCATTTTTTATTATTCTTGCCCAAATTCCATTTATGCCTAGTCTTTCTAGATTGAGAAGTTTTTCATAAAGTTCACAAAGTACCTCTATATCATTACCATCTGTTTTAGGGTCTAAAGGAAGTGTTTCACAAAGTTTTTCAATAAATTGTTCCTTATTTAGATTTAATTTTACTGCCTCTTCTAGAAAGTCAGAGAGAGTATCTATATACTGAGCTTCTACCAAACTTATTGGAACAGTAAACGGCCCTACTGAAGTATTAAACTTCAATACCTTCTTACTATAGAGTCCGCCAAAAGAAGCCTCTTCTTCTTGAGGGGTCATAATTGAATCACAAAGATATACAGGAATTCTTATTTCTCCTTTTCTATATTTGAGAAGGTCTCCAAGGGCTAAGAGATAATTTGTTCTCGCAGAGATTACTGCTAATGGATTTAGATCGAATCCTACTACATTTGATAATATTTTCTCTAAAGCTTTCTCTTCAGGAATTGCATTTTTCCATGCATATTCTCTTATCTTTTTAATGGCAATAACAAGGAATGTCCCAGAGCCACAGGCAGGGTCTAAAATTCGTTTATCCGGATCACCTCTAAAGTTTCCTCCATCAAGCATATTAAGTAGTCTTTCAGCTAACCAGTCAGGGGTATAATACTCTCCTAAATTATGCCTTAATTCTCGAGGCATTAATTCTTGGTATAGTTTCTTTAATAAGTCTCTTGTAGTATCAGGGTCTACGTCAAGAGTAACAAGGGAATAATTAGCAAGGGTATTTATTAAATTTTTAATACCTTCATATATCTCATCATTCCAAAGGTCTAGATACCAATTAAAGAGGTCTCCTTCAATAAAATTACTTATGCCTATCTCTTTAAATATCCCCCCATCTTCTATCTTTATGAGGTAACTTTTAAGTTCATCTTTTCTATAATTTAGCGTTTTTCTCAAATCTGTTCCAAGATTTGGCATAAGATAATAATGAGCAACTTGAATAGCAAGAAGTTTAATGAATATGGCATAATAAGTATGGAGACAGAAAAAGAAAGAAAAGGGATTAATATCTTTCAAATTTATTCCAAATTTTCTTGCAAAATTTTCTATCTTTAATTTGGAAGCTTCTTCGTAATCAGAAACCTCGCTAAACTGTAGTTTCCACTGCTCAAATAAAGCTCTCGTCTTAGGATTTGTAGTAAAAGATAACGCGTTAAAAAGAGAGCTAACTACTTTTCGAGAGACAATAGTATTTTCGCCAAAATCTCTTACAAGATTCTCAGGTATAAGAGCTAGCTCAGTAGATAGAGAAAAAAGTAACTTAAGAAAGAAGTTTACAGAATATTCATTTACCTTTATAGGAGGATCAATATACCAAGAATCTTCTTTCTTTCTAATAAAGATAAAATAATCTCCATCTAATACAACTCCTGCAAGTCTTTCAGGCTTATGTCTTTCTATTCTTACAAGTCCATCAATATAGTTCTTTACTTGTCCAATAGCATGTTGGTTTACCTTATACTGATTATCCCCTTTTAAACTTCTTGGAGGTTCATATTCTATTACAAGTCTATTATAAACTGCATCTGCTCTTCCATCGATTAGAGTATATTCTTCTCTAAGATTTAAATTTAATCCAATTTCAGATGTTACATGCTCAATAAGCTGGGTGACTTTTGTCCTAAGCTCTGCTTCATTATTTGAAGTCTCACAGGCTTCTTCAATCTTCTTTGCTATAAATTTAGAATGTTCTGTTAAATATTTATCGATTTCTATCATAACTAAAATTCTTGCTGTTTAAATGTTGGTCTTGGGAATACAATTTTTACTGGTTGTCTATAGACTGCATGAGAGAGCAATAATTCTCCTTTCGTTAATCTTGTAATGTTACTTTTGATTTCATTCTCTAAGAATCTATAATCTGGTTCCATTATTTCTGCCGATCCACTTTTACCTATAACTTTTGTCGCACAGTTTCCTGTAACCCTTGGATGCACAGCACTCATAAACTGTTGGGCAGATATTAATATTACTCCTAAAGATCGACCACGCTCTGCAATCTCAAGTACCAAGTCAGTCAAGGGAGATGTTCTTTCTCTTGCTGGTGCATATTTATTTAGCTCATCTACAAAGAAGATTATTTTTTCTGGTACTGGTTCTTCTCTATCCTCTGGGGGTTCCGCCTTTAAAGAATAAGTAGTTTTTAATAGGTCACCAAAGACAAGCATTTGTTCATGTTCATATAATTTGGCTATATCTACTACATAAACATGGCCACCCTTTATCTTGAGAAATTCTTCTGATAAACTCTCTTCTCTTGAGGCTCTTGAATTTACGAAAATCCCTGAATGATTTGTTTTTACCATTCTTCTCATATGTCTTCTAAAAACACCTATAGATGAGCCTCTAATTCCACGCCAATCACTAATAGCTTTACCAGATTTGGGGTCAAAGAGGGGAGGTCCGTTTAGTAAATTATCCCAACTACGTACATTTTTAAAATCTTGCTCATTATTTCTGATTCCTTCTTTTATTTCACTTATTATAGATTCCAAAGTGAAATATGTGTCAGGAACTTGAGCAAATAGAAGGTCCAGTTTGTCTGCACAAGAATCAAGGTCATACGCATATATTTTATAAAAGTTTGGTTCTATAAAACTATTTGGTCTCCCTAACTGATGAGACTTTGGTAAATAATAATGAACAATATCAGAATCAAAGGGTTTAGGTTCTAATTCAAGTTTCTCCCACATCTCCATCTCTTCTACAGTAAAATCTTTGTCTCTTCTTTGATCTATCATAAGAAGGTCTCCATGTTTCACATTTAACAATATTACGGCTATTTTACTTTTTTCTTCAGGAGGAGTTTTTTGCAAGATTGACTGGATAAGGAACATAGCATAGGAGGTCTTTGTGGCAAGTCCACTTATTCCAGATATATTAATATGGGCTGATTCTGGTCCAAGAATGTATCTTCTATCCACATATGCAACTGCAGAAACACCATTACTCATCTTAATAAGTCCTGCAGGAATTCTATCCTTAGGGTCCATAGTGTCTATCCCTAAGGCTTTTTGGATTCCTTCCTCATCAGCAAATTTTACAATTTTTTCACTTGGTACTGGCATATATATCTCTTCGTCATTGCTTAATACATTTACATGTGCAATAGTAGTTCCTTGTCTTGGGGTATTTGGTTCTTCGGTTAATTCACCAAAATTACTGGAAATAAAGTTAGCTAAATGAGTAGGAGAATCTGTTCTATGCTCTAAAGTTGTTACAAGTCCATAAGTTTTGCTCTTCCCCTCATGGCTTACCTGTTCAACTTCTACAATATCAAAAGGATTTACAATCACTCTTGGAGTAAGCCAAAACATAAATTTATCAGAGGTATTGGGGTCTCTTTCAGTAGCTGAAGTTTTCCCTATCTTTTGAGTATTCTCTAATTCTCTCATATATTACCTCCTCTTTTGGTCCTAGGCCATTTTATACATCCCATTAAAACTTCCTTAGAATAGAATCTATTTTTAATTACTTGTTCCGCGATATATATAGGATAGAGAGAACAATGCCATCTTCTATCTAATCCATAGGGAGTAACATTTCTTTCTGCGATTAGACAAGAAGAAATAAGGTCTGCTAAATCTGAAGGTATCAACTCCATTTTTGGCCTTGGTATTTCTACTTTAACAACTCCCATTAAAGGATAGTCCACCTCTTTTTGTTCTCTTATCCTCACATACCAAAAACCAATTCTATTACTATCTGAATTAAAAACTGCGGTCCTGTGCGCATAAGGAAGTCCTGCTAAAAGAGCTGTTATATCTTTTCTTCGAGAAGACATCCTCTTGCTAAATTGAAAATATAAGTCTTTACGAAAAGATTTTGCAACCCCTATAACATATGGACTTTCTTTCTCTCTCCAATAATCCCATATCTCTTGCTCTATGAACCTTACTGAACCGTCTAGAATAAGCCATGAGTCATTATTTCTATAATCATCTGTAGCTTTAATAAGGTCTATCTCCAGCCTGTGCATCTCAGCACGTCCCTTAGCACCTGCTTTGTCTCGAGGCTCACTCTTAACATCGCTTAACGGGTCAGGTAAAGTAAAGTCAACGATTTCGAAATTCTCAGGTTTAGGAAGTTTCCTAAGTTCTTCCCATAATGTATCTGAGATGCCCTGATTCTGTCTTGGTAAGAGAAGTAATACTTTACTTCTATGTAAAAGTATCTTTGGCTGTCCATCATCTTCTCTAGAAACAACTGCCGCTCCTATTTGAGATAATTCTATGGGAAAAGACCTGTTCGCCTCTATCCCTGTCCCTAAAAAATATGTTCTTATACTTCCATCAATAAAAAACCTAAACAAATGTTTTTGCTTCCTTGATAATATTGGAGTAGATCTATAGATATTTGAAGGGTCTGGTTCAGGAAGTTCCGCAAACTCTGTGATAGTACTCTCACCTTTATCTATTGTAGCGTCTTCGATTTCTTCTTGATCTGGATGGGATAATTCTTCAACTGCTCCTCCTATAGCAGGAAGGATATTTATTTCTGTACCTAATAATTCCAATAAAGGTATAATTTCTCCTAAAGGATTAGGCATTTTATATATCTCCTTTGTTCTTGTAAATAGAATACAGCAAAAGATCTTTTTTGTAAACAGGTTAAATTAAAGTGATTATTTCAACTTAGATTGGTAAGTTAATCAATCCTAACTTTTCAATGGACAGGCAGGGATGCCTGTCCTACCAAATACCTCTACCTCCTGATACCTGACCCTTGTTCACCTATCATCAACCATTTATGAAGCAATCACCCCAGTTTTTTAATCTGCATAAGTTATTAAACATGTGAGACTACTACTATAGAGAAGGAGTATAAATTACAATGAGAGGAAGAGTAGGAACTCCACAGAGGGAGATCCATCTTTTCTATGGTACGCCATTGTATAATAAGGGTATCATGAAAGGTTGGATTAAGAAGCTAGAGTTTTCTAAAAGTGAAGTTGCTCGGTTTAGGTTAGAAGTCATTAACTTCTATGATAAACATGGGCTTTCTGCAACAATTGATGCGTATGGGGTATCGAGAGCTACCATCTTTAGATGGAAGAAGAGCTTAAAGTCTTCAGGGGGGAAACTGGAAAGTCTTATACCTAAATCAAAAGCTCCTAAAAGAAGAAGAAAGATGACGACTCCTCCAGAGATTATTGATTTTATTAGAGATCTCAGGGAGAAACATCCAAGGATAGGGAAAGAGAAGATTAAACCTCTTTTAGATGAGTACTGTAAAGAAAGGGGATTAAAGACAGTATCAGCTTCTACTATAGGTAAGATTATCAAGAGGTATAAGCTTTTCTATTCAAGAACAGGGAGGGTTTATCATAATCCTAATAGTAAATGGGCAAATAAGGGGAGAAGTTATAGGGCGAGGGTAAAGCGTTCTCCCAAAGAGAAAGAGGGAGGATATATAGAGATAGACTCAATAACAAAGTTTGTTGATGGGATAAGGGTATATATAATAAACGCAATAGATGTCAAATTCAGATTTAATTTTGCTTATGCCTATAGTAGCTTGAGTAGTAACAATGCATTAGACTTTTTTAAGAAGCTAGAGGAAGTATACCCATATGAGAGAGGGATAAGGGTTGTGCAAACAGATAATGGATCAGAATTCTTAGGTGTCTTTGACAAGTACTTAAAAGAGAGAGGGATAGAGCATAAGTTTACCTATCCTAGATGTCCAAAGATAAATGGATACATAGAAAGGGCAAACAGGACATTGAAGGAAGAATTTTTAGAAGAGAATATTTACTTGGTGGCAGAGGGAATAAATGAGTTAAATTCCAGACTTATAGACTATGTTATTTGGTATAATACTAAAAGGGTACATAAGAGCTTAAATAATTTATCTCCTATTGATTATATGTTAAAATGTAATCCGGAGTCTCAAATGTATGTAACTCATACAATAGCTTGACAGTTGATATTTTGGTATGATATTATTTTTCTGGATTCTGAATTCAGAATCCAGAATCCAGAAATAAAGAGGATTAGTGTGAGTAAGATATCAGAAATAAAAGTTAAAAGAGAAGAAAGTATAGAAAGTCAAGCTTATAGAATAATAAAGGGCTTAATATTGGATAAGACATTAAAACCTGGGGAAAGAATCGTACAGGAAAAGGTAGCCAGAATGATAGGAATAAGTAGGACCCCTGTTAAGAAAGCTATAACTCAGCTTATTAAAGAGCATCTGATTGTAGAACAGGGAGGCCATCTCTATGTAAATTCTCTAAGTTATAAAGATTTAGCTTTAATATACGAGATTCGTGCTGTTTTAGAGGGTCTGGCCTGCAGATTAGCTGCTTCTAAAGTGAGTAGAGAATGGGGAGAATATATGAAAGACCGCTTTAAAGAGGCTGTTAATGATAGGGAAGAATATTACAAAGTAGATATAGAATTCCATACAACTATTCCTAAATTAGCAGAACACCCAATCCTAATGCAAGTCTTAGATTCTTTTCAGATACTTACTAGAAGTTTTGCTCCAGGTTTAATTCGACAGCCAGAAGAGACCCTGCCGGAACATTTATCAATAATAGATGCATTAGTCTCTCATGATGAGGAGAAGGCTGAATTTCTGGGTAGGGAGCATATACGAGCATCTGTATACATCTTGAGAGAAAAGGCAACTAAAGAAAGTGAGGTGAGAGCACAACAGTAATATCTTTTATTAGATGCACCATGTTGGTTTTTAATAAATTTACTCAGTTTTATTAAATTAAACTTATTAAAAAGGAGGGATAATTTAAGATGAAAAAATTAACTTGGTTGTGGGTGTTTTTATTAGTTTTTGTTCTATCTTCTGAAGTTATGGGTACGACCATAACTTTTTGGACAATGAATTATGGAGATACAGCATCTCAAACGAAGATGCTCGATGAGTTAACGGCTGACTTTAAGAATAAGACAGGTATAGAGGTCAAATATGAGATAGTAAACTGGAGTCAAGCATTCAATAAATACATGCTAATTTCTGGTGGGGGACCTGGACCGGATTGTGCAGATATGTACTGGGCATATACTTTTTCTACTATGGGACAGGGTAAATATGGCCCTATGGATATTAGTAGTGAGCTCAAAAGGTATGGTGGTAGAAGAGGTTTAGAAAAAAGATGGTATGCACCATCTCTTCAGGATGTTTTCTTTGGTGATAAGTGGTACGGATTTCCTTGGAGAATCGATATAAGAATCACTGCATATAGGGCAGACTGGATGAAAGAAATAGGAATGAGTAGAGCCCCAAATACTTGGAATGAATTAGTTCTCTTCGGACAGAAATTAACAAAAAGAGATCCTAGTGGTAAGGTTATAAGATGGGGAGTAGGTATAGATGGGAAAAATCCTCAGACTTTTTATAGTTGGCTTTGGCAAGCAGGTGGAGAGTTTTTAACCCCCGATAATAAAAAATCTGCCATAAATAGCCCTGCAGGGAAAGAGGCGCTTCAATTTTTAGTAGATTTGATACACAAGTATAAGATTTGTCCTCCAGATTGTATTGATCCAGGATTTAATCTAACAGCTGCTTTTAAAGCAGGATTAATAGGCATCTTACCTTCTGGGGTGGGAGCCGGATTTAAGAGGGAGATAGAAAGAACCGCCCCGCAGCTTTTAGGAAAGGTAGCAGGAGCTATCCCTCTTAAGAATAAAAAGAGGATTACTTTCCAAGGAGCTGGATACTTTGGCATTTTACATGGGGTAAAGGATAAAGAAGCAGCTCTAAAGTGGTTAGAATATCTAACTCAAGATGACGTACAGATTAGATACAGTAAAGTTTCAGAGACTTTAAGCCCCTTAAAGAATGTTAACAAAGACCCTTACTTTGCAGAAGACTGGTGGTATAAAGCATGTATAGCAAGTCTTCCTTACGGTAGGACATCGCAGCATCAGACACCTGCATGGACCCAGATTACAAACCCGGAGCCTACTGGTATTATTTATGATATGCTACAGGATGCACTAAGTGGTAGAAAAAGTGTGGAAGAAGCGCTAGCTACTGCAGAGAAGAGGATGAATGAGGTATTATCTAAGTATTAATAATTATTATTGGGGGTCGGATACCCGACCCCCAATAATAGGAGGAGACGATGAAGTCAGAGAGGTATTTTGCCTATATAATGGTAGCTCCTGCAGTTGTTAGTATATTAATACTTAGTCTTTATCCTATTATTCAAGGTATAAGGCTTAGTTTCTTTGATTATACCTTGATTAATCCTTCTAAACCTTTTGTGGGTCCTGAGAACTACTTGAATGTACTCAGAGATCCCAGATTTTGGAAAGCTCTCTATAATACTGTTGCTTTTAGTATATTATCCGTATTTTTTAGTACTCTTTTAGGCTTAGTGGTTGCACTCCTTTTAAATTCTAAACTTCCATTGAAAGGATTTCTGAGATCTTTGACGCTTTTGCCCTGGGTAATTCCATCTATAGTGATAGCATACACATGGGTTTGGTTACTAAATCGAGAATTTAGCCCTTTTAATGAGATACTCTTGTCTCTTAACTTGATAAAAGGTCCTATCTCCTTTTTAGGGGACTTAAATATAAGGATAGGTCCTGTTACCTTACCGTTTATCTCTGTTTTAACGGTGAGAATCTGGACATCTTATACATTTAAAGCTATAAACTTCTTAGCTGCCTTACAAACAATCCCTGAAGAACTATATGAGGCAGCCACAATAGATGGGGCAAATTCTTGGCAAAAATTTAGATATATAACCTTCCCTTCTCTTATTCCAGTAGGAGCCGTAGTGGTTACTCTATCACTTATATGGAATATCTCTCACTTTGATTATAACTACTTAATGACAAAAGGAGGCCCTTCAGATGCTACAAACGTGCTTGGAACATTTATATATCAAACCGCATTCAGTACATTTAAATTAGGATATGCATCAGCCATTGGAGTATTAATGTTATCTATATCTGCCATTTTCGGTGTGATTTATATGGGATTAGTACTCAGGGAGACATTATAGAATGGGGGGCTTATTATGAGATCTAAACTTATGAGAATAATTCTAATCTTTCTAGGAATACTGTATGTATTATATGTAGGGTTCCCTTTCTACTGGTTATTCCTTACATCTATAAAGCCTAAAACTGAACTTTTCATATTACCTATAAAGTGGTGGCCAAGTAAGTTTGAGTGGTATAACTATATCTCCGTATGGAAAAGTTTTCCCCTCTCCCGATACTTTTTAAATTCTATCA
>Ga0078972_1013642_pt1 | contig 13292 bp, 14 predicted proteins | sample YelNatPaOPGAMG01_FD_67568 | JGI IMG/M metagenome (GOLD analysis project Ga0078972, IMG submission 67568) | Hot spring thermophilic microbial communities from Obsidian Pool, Yellowstone National Park, USA - OP-RAMG-01 (SPADES assembly) (version 2) | ecosystem: Environmental > Aquatic > Thermal...
AGCAGACAGACGTTAGTGGATATGAGGTCTGGCTTCTAGAAAGTTATAATAATTTTCAAAATCCTTTTGCAATGGCAAGTGAGGCACTCTATGATAAGATGGAATGGTGGGGAGAGATTTTCAGAGATAAAATAGTGGAGAGTTTTGGAATAGATGATAAAGGAAGACTTAAAGTGAAGTATATCTCTCATGCAGAGACAGAATGGGAAAAAGAACATGATGTCTGGTTCCCTAAAAATGGATGGTATGTTCCAACAAAAGATGGAATTTTTGTTCCAGGAACCCTTGTTCCGTTTAGAACAGTTGAAACAAAAGAGGAAGCAATAAAAGAATGGGAGAAAGCAGGCCTTAATGCAAAGTATGTTTCACGTTCATATAGATCAGACTATTATAGAAATAATCCAGCGATCGTTTGTCGTTATTACTTCGGCTTCATGTGCGATAGTTTGTTCTTCGTCTATGCGGACATGGAACCTTACAGCTCTGGCTACAGCGGTGTTGCATCTAGGAAAAAATTTGAAGAGCAAAAAGCTGTTATGCAAGTAAGCTTATAAATAAATTATTCTTTCTTATTATTGTTCCTAGAAGAAATGAAAAGAGAGATTTTAATTCTTTATTTCATAATAAATAAGATGGTGAAAAAAATGGAATTGAAAAAAATAAATGAATGCCTTTGGGAAATACCTAAAGATGAAAAAATGAATGTTCCTGGGAGGGTTTTTGCAGACGAGCAGTTATTGAAAAAAATGCAACAAGACATGACAATTCAGCAATGCAAGAACGTTGCGTCATTGCCAGGAATATATAGGTATTCCATAGTTATGCCTGACGGTCATCAGGGATATGGATTTCCCATAGGCGGCGTGGCTGCATTGGATATCGAAGAGGGAGCAATCTCACCCGGTGGCGTAGGTTACGATATCAACTGTGGCGTAAGATTGTTAAGAAGTAATTTAGAAATTAAAGATGTTAAATCAAAGATAAAGGAACTTTTGGATACAATGTTCAAAAACGTACCATCAGGTGTGGGTGTAGGTGCACGCGTAAAATTATCAAGGCAACAACTAAATGATGTTTTGGAACAAGGTGCAGGTTGGGCAGTTAAAAATGGTTATGGTTATGACCGCGATCTTGAAGTTCTTGAAGAAGGCGGTTGTCTAAAAGCAGCAAAGGCAGATGCAATCTCACCAAAAAGTCTTGAGAGAGGAATGCCTCAGATGGGATGTCTGGGAGCAGGAAATCATTTTCTTGAAGTTCAGGCAGTTGATAAAATTTTCAATCCAGAAGTTGCAAAGAAGTTTGGTATTACTAAAGAGGGTCAGATTACTATTATGATTCATACTGGTTCTCGTGGCTTCGGACATCAGGTATGCACAGATTTCCTTCGTGAGATGGAACAAAAATATCATGACCTTGTTAAAAAATTGCCTGATCGCGAGTTGGTTTATGCACCAGCAGGTTCAGAATTGGCTGACCGCTATTTCAAGGCAATGTGCGCTGCTGCAAATTTTGCATGGTGCAATAGGCAGATGATCGTTCATTGGGTTAGACAGAGTTTTGAAGAAATTTTTAAGCAGAAGAGCGAAGAGATGGGATTAGATATTATCTATGATGTCGCTCACAATATTGCAAAAATAGAAGAGCATGAAATTGATGGAAAGAAAAGGAAGTGCTATGTTCATAGGAAAGGAGCAACACGCGCATTTCCTGCCGGGCATAAAGACATTCCAAAAAAATACAAGGATGTTGGCCAACCGGTTATTATTCCAGGAAGCATGGGAACAGCATCCTATGTTATGGTAGGAAATCCAAAAGCAATGGAACTATCATTTGCGAGTACTGCGCACGGTGCTGGTCGTGAATTAAGCAGAACAGCTGCTATCAATCGCTTCTGGGGAGAAACTATTGCAAAAGAGTTAAAATCACAAAAGGGAATTCTTGTAAAAGCTGCTTCTTGGAAGGTTGTTGCTGAGGAAGCGCCACAGGCATACAAGGACATTGACCGCGTGGTTGAAATAACAGAAAAAGCAGGAATTTCAGATAGGGTTGCAAGGCTGGTACCGATTGGTGTTGTTAAGGGGTAAAGATTTGATTAAGTTCTTTACTAAAAGTATCAGGATCAATTTTCATTATTCCTCTAAAATTTTCAACTAATTCAATCTTATCAGGATATACTATTCCTATATAATGCTTCTTTCCTTTAAAGAAACTTAGAGGACGCGGATACATTCTAAAAATTTGATAATATTTTTGGTCAGAGTCTGGTATAAATTCTAAATTATATCTTTCTTCTAATTCTTTTATTTTATTAATATTCCACATAACAAATTACATTCACATAAACTTTAAATAATTTCTTTGCAAAAAATGCACTGCAAGTTTTATTTTTAAGTTTTATGATAATTAAATTTTTATGCAATATTTAAACAAAGTAATTAACACACTGAAAATAACAGCAGCTTTAGCAATACCTTTAGCTTTTTCAATGCCAAAAGCTAATGCAGAAATTATTAATGAACAGACAGCAAATAATGTTCTGACAGAAAGATTTCAACAATACTCTAATCAAGATAAGATTCAGTGGTTTGGGATTAATTACCCTGTAGATTTGAATGGAAAGATTTTCACAGTAAATGTTCTCTATCTTCAAGATGGAATTTATAAAATAGAAAAATATTTCACAGATGATGCATCTATAATTAAGGAACTTGAAGATTATGCTAAACAATTAGGAATTCCTATCACAGCAATACCACCTGCTAGTTCAATTGATGATATTAAAAACGATTCTGACGCAAATGTTATAAGCGGTTTACCACAAACAAATATTAATTATAAAAATGGTTTTGGAGAGGTAGAGGTTGGTTGCGAGCCGATTGATGACGCGGATGGTTATTATTTTTCATGTGGACCTTATGGAACAGATACAAGAAGCACAGAGAAAAATTCACAAGAGAATTCATATAAATTCAAGATAAATCCAGGAAAATATCTTATTTCTTCAAGAATTTCAAAAGATGGAGCGAAGGGGCCTATTTCTGCTATGCCAATAGAAAATTGGATAGGAGATTTGAACAAAGATGGAAATTTTGATATCTCTGATGTTATACTCTGTTTAAGAGAGGTGGTTGAATTAGACCCCATAATTCCAGATTCTGATGTTAATTTTGATGAAACTACAGATATAAGGGATGTCATACTTATTCTCAGAAAAGCTATAGGGTTAGACTAAATTTAAATAGAGCGATTCACTAATTATCTTTGATTGTTATGAGCTATGATGATTCAAAACAAGAGTATTTTGAATCCAAACGAAGAAGGAAATATCGGCGTATTTATAAAAAAAGAGTTGGTATGCTCTAATCAAAAATATGATTTATTATTTAATGAAAGTTTTATAAATGTATAAGTATAATAAAATTTAGTAACATTGAAAGAATCTGTAAAGCTTTTTCTTTCATGTTAACTAAATTTAGGAGGAGTAGAAAATGGCTTTTCAAAGAACAAATTTCAGAGAAATGCATAAAGCGACTTGCTCTGAGTGTGGGAAAGAATGTGAAGTACCATTCAAACCCATAGAAGGTAAGCCTGTTTTTTGCAGAGATTGCTATATGAAAAAGAAGAAATTCTAAAGTATCTTTTTAATATAGAAATTATAGAAAAATTTTTGTTATGTTTTTATTCTTTCTTATATTTATTGTATTAGTCCCCAACCTACCAAATGCCATCTGCCGCCGACTTGCTTAGAGATTGCAACCTTGCTTCCGACTTCTGCACAAACAGGAATTTTTAATTTTAATTCAGTGAATTTTCCTGTTTTTGTAACAACTCCAACGCTCTTTGCTATTGTTACGGTTATCATCAAAATATCTCCAACTTTTATAGGTTCAACCTTTTGATTACCAGAAACTCCAACAACATGGTCAAACAAATTAATTTTTATTTTTAGCTCATCAAAAACCGGCGGGAGTTTTCCTTCAAGTCCAGCAACATTTCCCACAAGCCCATCGCTTTTTGTTATAGAAGGGTCAAGTTCAGTTCCGATTGCCAACAATCCGCCAGCCTTTCCAACTTCAACTTTTTTTGAGCCTTGAACTAAAGATACAACTTTTGTTTTTAATGGCAAATACTTTTTTTCTGTTTTTATTCCAGGACGGATTTCTATTTTGTCTCCCAATTTGATAGTTCCTGACACCAAAGATCCACCAATGACACCACCAACTAATTTTTCAATTGGAGTTCCTGGTTTGTTCACATCAAACGATCGCGCAATATAGAATTTTGGGTTAGCATTTTCATCAACATTAGCCTTCGGAATATTTTCTATTATGGTTTTTATTAAAATATCTATATTTGCGTCATGAAGGGCAGATATCGGTATTACCGGTGCTCCCTCAGCAACTGTACCTTTTACAAATTCTTGTATCTGTTTATAATTTTCAATTGCCTCTCTTTCAGAAACAAGATCGATTTTATTTTGCACGATTATAATATTTTTTATTCCTGCAATTTCCAGAGCTTTCAAATGTTCTGCCGTCTGCGGTTGCGGGCACTTTTCATTTGCAGCTATAACAAGAATAGCACCATCCATCAGGGCAGTTCCTGAGAGAACTGTTGCCATTAATGTTTCATGACCAGGTGCATCTAAAAAACTTACTGTTCTAACAGGCTTACAATCAGAAAAGCATTTCTTACATTTTTCAGTTCTGCAATAATAATCACATTTTTCACAATGATAGAATGTTGTATCTGCATAACCTAAACGAATTGTAATTCCTCTTTCCAGTTCCTCGCTATGAACATCTGTCCTCTTTCCTGTAAGGGCTTCTGTGAGAGTTGTTTTACCGTGATCAACATGTCCTACCATCCCAATGTTTGCATCAGGCATAAAAACTTCATTTTTGAATTTAATCACCTGCATTTTATTTATTTTCTTCTTTCACTTTTTCTGCTGATTCTTTCTTAAATATTTCATCTAATTTTTGTGTTCCTTCTTTTATAACCTTGCAATTTATTTGCACAATGTCATTTGAAATTGTATTTCCACGTAGCATCTTTCTCTTTCTCATGCCTTCTATGTATTTCTTTTTCTTTTTTATCCTTTTGTAACCTTTAAATCCGACGCCTTTACTGACTAAGAACCTTCTTCTTACAACGCCATCAATATCCTTTCTCATAGGGAAGCCGTCTTTATCCGAACCGCCTTTTATTTGTAAGAGATAGCCATTTAATCCTAAGATGTCTCCAGAAAAACTATCTCCTATCTTTTTTCCAATAAGGCCAATACAGTCATTTTGATCCTTTTCTATCTGATATGATTTGTTTCCTTGTGATATTACAAATTTGAATACAGCCATTCAACCACCGAAAGCCAGCTAGAACTATTCATGGTTTTCCAGCTTTAATTTAATATTAATCAAGGGAAAAGTTTTAATATGCATTCGTCACTTGCTTTCAAAAAATAGCGAGGGATGGATTTGAACCATCGACCTTCAGGTAACTCCTTTTGCCTCATCTGCATTGGCAAAAAAGCATTATGAGCCTGACGAGCACTCCAGGCTTCGAGAGCTACCGCTTTGCTCCACCTCGCTATTCTCATTTATATAAATTAAAATTCTTAAATAGTTAATTAAACAGGGTGGGTAGATTGAAGAAAGTTTTGGGTATTGACGAAGCAGGACGTGGGCCTGTTGTCGGGCCTATGATTATATGTGGATATCTGATTGATGAAAAGAAAATTCCGAAATTATGGGAATGGGGAGTGAAGGATTCAAAATTACTTACTAAAAAGAAGCGCGAGGAACTATCACCCCTTCTTGAAGGTATAGCAGAAGATTTTATTATTGTTAAAATTGACGCCCATGAGATTGACAAGTTGAGAACTAAGGCAAATCTTAATATGATTGAGATAGAAAAGATGCAAACTATAATAAATTTATTGAATCCTGATAAAGTTATCATTGATGCATGTGAGTCCAATACCCAAAAATTTAAGGAAAAAATATTATCAGGAATTAACAAGAAAACTGAAATCATATGTGAAAATTTTGCTGATAGGAAATATCCTGTTGTTGGTGCTGCATCAATTCTTGCCAAGGTTTACAGGGATAATGAAATCCTTGAGTTAAGAAAGCTTGGTTTTTCTGGTTCTGGATATCCTTCTGACCCAAAAACAATAGCATTTCTAAAAAAATGGTTAAAGAAGAACAAGAACTATCCTAATTTCGTTCGAAAGTCATGGTTCACTGCCCAATATCTCAAGGAACAAGAGGAGCAAAGCAAACTAAATGATTTCGCACTTGATAAATGAAAACATTCAGAAAATAAAACCTATATCATTTTTATGGTGAAAAATTATAAATCTGGCATTATCAAAGTGAATATTCAAAATTTGCTAAAACCATATAAATGAATTAAACACAAAGCAAAACCTCATAAAGTTTGAAGTATTCAATAAACATGAGAAGATGTTTCAACATAGATATTGAAGTTTTCACAAAGCCTATTTTAGTTCAAGAGTAAGTTTTTAATACTATTTGATATAAAAAGAGATAGATATTATGGCTGATGAAACAAAAACCAAGATAAAATATTTGAACAATGAAATAAAAACAACTCTTAGCTTTTCTTTCTTAGGTATTATAGTAGGATATCTTTCATTTCTAATCTCAAACAGAATATATGGATTGGTTTTTGCGATAGTTGTGCTTTATGCTGCCATGATTATATTCAAAAAACTTTTCAATATAAAAGAACGGTTGAAAAGCAAATGGTGGCTTAGCAACGCTGTTATCGTTTACATATTTATATGGCTAATAGTATGGTCGATCTTTATAACATTGAATATGTAATTGAAAAATTTAAAGAGGATAGAATTATGCTGCGAACACATTGTGCAAGAGATCTTCCGAAAGAGGGTTATGTGAAGATAGCAGGATGGGTAAATGCAAAGAGAGAGATGGGTTCTTTGCTTTTTGTTGTTATTCGCGATTCCACAGGTTTAATTCAGGTCACTGCTAAAAGAAACGAAACTGATGAAAAAGTATTCAAAATGCTTTCTGACGCAAAAAAAGAATCTGTTCTTCTTGTTGAAGGAAATGTTGTAAAAAATGAAAAAGCACCTAATGGGGTTGAGGTTGCACCAAAAAAGGTTGTGATTTTGGGCGATGTTCTTGAACCTTTACCAATTGATATGTCAAAAGGCACTCGCACAAATTTAGATAAACGACTGGATGCGCGATGTCTTGATCTCAGAAGACCTGAAAATCAGGCAATATTTAAGATTGAATCTACCCTTGTTCAGGAGATGCAGGCATATCTTAACTCCCAAGGGTTTTTGCAGGTTTTCACTCCATGTATAATGGGTGTTGCATCTGAGAGTGGTGCTGATGTCTTTGCAATAATGTATTATGATAAGGAGGCATTTCTAAGGCAGGACCCACAATTACATAGACAACTCACAATTGCCGGAGGGTTTGAAAAAATTTATGATGTCGGACCTTCATGGCGTGCAGAACCTTCGCATACAACAAAGCATCTCTGCGAGCACAGAACTGTTGCTGTTGAGATGGCATTTATTGAAAATGAATACGATATAATGAACTTGGAGCAAGAGCTTGTGAAAAACGCACTAAAAAAATTACAAAAGGATTGCAAAAATGAATTAGAGATGTTTAATGTTAAGTTGGAAATACCTGAAAAATTTCCTGTATTGGAATTTCCTGATATATATGATATCTTAGAAAAGGCAGGTGAAAAAATTAAGTTTGGCCATGCCTATGGAACAGAAGGAGAAAAAATACTATACGAATATGTAAAAAAGAAGTTTAAGGCGGATTTCTTCTTTGTTAATAAATTCCCATTTGATGAAAAGCCATTCTATGTCATGAGATATGATGACGATCCAATCTGGGCAAGGTCAACTGATCTTATATTCAGAGGAATTGAACTTTCTTCTGGCGGACAGCGTGAGCACCGTTATGATAAGATAATTTCTCAGGCAAAAGAGAAGAAGATGACAATGCAAAGCGTTGAATGGTTTGCAAAGTTCTTTAAATATGGCGTTCCTCCACATGGAGGCTTTGCGATTGGTATTGAAAGATTAATTACTGCTTTACTTGGGCTGCAAAACATCAGGGAAGCAGTCCTCTTTCCAAGAGATGTTGAAAGATTGGTGCCATAAATATCGTTGTAAAAATGCTATGGCATAAAGTTTTAGTTCTGAATAAGATATTGGTTTTTATTCTATTCTGAATAGTTATTATTATGGACATGCTAATATTTTTCCTTCCTGGAATACTGCTTTTTGGAGCAATAACATCCTATGAGGATTGGAAATTTGGCAAAATAAGAAATAAATGGGTTTTGGCTGGGTTGATTTATGCCTTTGCTATGTTATGTATAGTTATTTCCCTATTAATATTGTCATCTCAACCAATAAATTTTGGATACATTTCAGATTATTTCATTAATTTGATTATTTCATTTTTATTAAGTTATGCGCTATGGTATTCAAAGATGTGGTTAGCTGGTGATGCAAAGCTGTTTACGATGTATGCAGCACTACTGCCGCTCACAGTTTACTCGCAAGGATATATAAAATATTTTCCTTCGTTTACGCTTTTGGTAAACACGTTTGTGCCTTTGGCGATAATACTTGCAGGAATAGCGGTTTTAAAAACAGATTGGAAAACAAAGAAAGATGCATTCAAAAAAATTTTTAACAAAAAAATGATTCTGAAATTGATTATATCGTTTTTTGGAATATATTCCACTATTAAGATAATTATAATAAATACTTTTGGAATAAATCTTGAACCAATAGGAATTATTTTATTGATGATGATTATATATTCATCCTTAGGTTATATTTCAAAAAGGATAGGATTAGACAAATCAAATATGATTTATTATATCTTAGCAATTTTGATAATAATTTTAGTTATTTTCGGCGGTAATCGTATTTTTTCACTAGAAACCCTGCCTTATATGATACTCTATCTGATAGCGTTTGTTATATTTAGGTATTTCATTATAGAATTAGGTTCTATACATTTTTCAAATTATTTCTATATTAGTGAACTAAAACCAGGCATGATGCTTGGCGAAGATGTTTATTATAAAAATAGAAAGATATTGAGTAAAAAAATACTTACAAAGAAGGATATTTATATAATAAAGAAAAAAATTAAGAAAGGAAAAATAAAGATAAAACAGACTTTTCCTTTTGCTCCTATAATGTTTTTGGGAGTTTTGATGACAATCTTAATTAATGGTAGTTTTCTGAACCTATCTTTAATATTTTGATTATATAATGAAAATATTGATTTTTTATAGAGAAACCCTAGGTCATACAATACGAGTGTTAAATATTGCTAAAAAATTAGTGAAGAAAATGAGGTTATTGTTCTAAATGATGGAAAAAACATTTATATTCCAAAAAAAATATTAAACTAATAAATATACCATATGTATTGTAGGCATGCGTATTGTGGTATTAAAAATGTATTATTATCTGACATGATTAAAAGAACAAGATTTATTAAAAAATTATTGATGGTTTTATTCCATATATTTTAATAGAATATTTTCCCCTCGGAAGGGCAAAGATTGCTTATAATAAAATATATCAAATCAAAAAATCCTAACGTAAAAATTAATATCTTCAGATAGTTATACAATGGAACTTCATATTTTTATTCATGTAAAAGTTCATTTATAATTTTCGTAGTATTTTCAGCTCCATCAAAGTTGATTTTATTTATTTTTTCAGATGGTATAAGAGGATTTTCCAAGAGATTTAGTATATTATTTTTTAGATTATCATAAGAAAGTGAAACATAATCTATTACTTTTGTTAAATTTAATTTTTGTAGCATTATAGCTCTGTACATTTGTTCTCTGTCATTTGCTGGAATAGAAATAGACTGTTTTCTTAAATACATTAATTCTGTGCATGTATTATAACCACTCATATTTATGCTTAAATCAGCAGCATTTAGATAATTTTCAAAATTAGGAAGATATTTTACAACCTTTATATTTCCAATTTTATTTGCTATTTTTTCATACATTTCTTGATATTTGTTATCTGTTGGAGGGCCAGTCGAAATTATGAAATAAGCATCATTTATTTTTTTCGCTGACTTTAATGAACATGTTATAATTCTAGGATATTCAACCCTACCTCCTCTGCTGACAACAATTAATTTTTTATCATATATGTTAAACTTTTCTTTAATTTCATTCTTAGGTTTTAACTGATTTAGTTTGCTTTTGTTTATAACATATCCTGTAAAAAATATTTTTTTTGAAAAGTCTTTAATTAAATTTTGAAATTCATAACTTTCTTTCAACAATGTATTGAATATTTCAAAGTCCATTTCAGTACAATGAAAAAGTATAGCATCATAATATGGAAGAAGCTCTTTTGTTTTTTTACTGTAACTGGGATAACCTATGCTTGCTACTAATTTTGTATTCAAATTTTTCTTTACAAATTTTATTATAGGAAAAAGCTCGACTGACCATCCAATGCTGCTGAAGGGAAATCTTTCTGTAATAAAAATATCTGGTTTCAATTCATTCAAAGAATTTTTGATAAGGTCGATTCTAATTCTTAAAATATCTATTAATGATTTGTTTTTTTCTCTAATTTTATCTGAAAATTTTCTTTTATCAAAAAATTCATTACCTATTGGACAAGGTAGATATATAACCCTTCCATATTTTTCTAATTCTAAAAACTCCTGCTTTTTGCCGCCGTTTATTATAAGAATTTCTATGTCATCCTTTATTTGTTTTTTTATTGAATTTAAAATATTTATGATTCTTGTTGTATGCCCTAATGTTTCGTGGTGTGTAAAATAAATTGCAACCTTCATTTTATTCACATCATGGATAAGTTATAAAAAATGTTATCAATTACATAATCTACATATGATAAGTAAGACGAAATATAATATTTTTTATCAGGAAAGTCTTCATTTAGCTTTTCTATTTCCTTTGTTATTTTTAATTTCAGTAGTTCAACAATTTTTTTAATTTCAACCACTTTTTCCTTTCCGATTAAATAATAAGAAAGAACATTTTTTGTATTTATATCATATGTATAATCTTTGGTATCATTTCTAATCTGAACAAGTATATTTAAGTATTTGGATATATTTTTTAGATTTTTATTATCAAATTTATTCTTACTGAGTATACAACCCCATGCAAATGGCATATAAGAAAATAAATGATATGCTTTGTTATGATATAAATCAAAAAGATGATCTAGATTTTCAATTTTTTTAATCTCTATTTCCTTTTTTCCTCCAATATATATCTTATTTTGAGCATATAATAATTCATTTATCAATTGAATCTTTATTTCAGAATCTATTTTCATTGAATTGATGCGTCTTATAAAATAGTTATTCAGTATATTAATTGCTCCAAAGAATATCGCAGCATTTTCTGAGTATTTTTCTTTGCACAGACCATACAAAGTTTGTATATCATTTCTTTTTTCGTGCTTATCAACCCAATCATCAAATATTATCATTGGAATTGTGGACATTTCGCAGACAATAAAAATGTTTTTTGGTATATCATTTTTCTCATTTTTGAATAAATTATATGTATTATAACATAGAAAACATTTTTCAAGGTTGTGGTAATTCATTTGTATACAAATAGCATTTGATATATCAGAATCAAGTTTTAATTTATCTAGATATAATTTTAATATCGTAATTTCCTTCAAATAAACAGGAATAAAATCTTTTCTAATATCATTCTTTATTTTATCAAAATTCATAATATGATTTATAAAGATAAGAATTAAAAATTATGATTATGATATTGTAACTATGAATAGAATCGAAGAGGCTATTAGAAATGGATTAAATTTTCTTGAGAAAGAATGCGAAAATGGATTTTACAGGTGTTATATATCAAGTTCAAGAGAGATGAAATATAATTTGCATTATTCTCCACCAGAAGTTGGTTCATCTATTGAAAAATTATAGTCACAATCAAGATTTTCATATCCTAGCTTCAGCATAGGGTCTTAAATAGCACTGATTTCTTATTACATCAAATTTAATTCTGCTGCATATAGCATCATTCTTGGTAGTGCTTGCCAGTTCATAATATGAAAGGTCTTTTGCTATCTCATTTATCACTGAGCAATCCCTGAGAACAAATGCTTTGCATTGCTCTTTTGCATATAGCCGTTGTATTTTATTACATTCATTGATATCATTATTTTTCATTGCCCAGAATTCAGAAATAATTGTTTGACATGTTGAAACATTTATTTCTTGCGGACACATATCAAGATTTTTTGTCAAAACTAATTGGCACATAGATTTTTCAATTCCTGAGAGTGTATCACAAGTTTGGCTGTTTAAAGCCTCACAGACAAATCTGTCGTTTTGTTGAAGAGAATCACATTTATTATCGAGGTATGAGGTTAATATGGAATAAAATCTGTAATCATTCTTGCATGAAGTGATTTTTTCTTCTGTTGTTAATTTTTCACATATACTAATGTTATTATTTGTTGCAGCAACGCACCCAGCTAATATACTGTTTTCACTCAATATACTATCTTTCATTTCTAAATAAGAATTATTCACTACTATATCAATACCTGGATCAATAGAAAGTTGTTTTGGAAAAAACAAGAAAATTATTAGTATAAGAATTATTAAAATAAAAACACCAATTATAATATTTTTTTTATTCATCTAAACACCTTAACAGCCGCCTCCACCACTATAACTATCTGAATATTGCGTATGCACGCTGTGGTGTGTATGTGTTCCTGTTAATTCTTTTGTATCAAAGTCAACATTACCAGAAACATCATTTGTATGTTTGCTATGGTCTGCGTAGGCAGTTGCTGCAATTAATATTGCAATACTACCTGCTGCAATACCAATTTTTAAAATATTATTTTTTGATATAATTCCATTTTCATCTTCAACAAAATCTTTAACAGATTTTTTAATTTTTGGTATTTGGTTTACAATCATAAAATCCACCTTTTAAAAATTTCTGCTATTTCTGGGTTTCTAATCTTACTATATATATATATAAAAAGTTCCTTATAAACTTTACACCTGAATGTCTCTGTTATTTTAGGTATTATTGTACCCTGTTCATTATAATTTGCTACAGGACATGTTCCACAGAAAGGCTTGAATGCACATAATGTACAATAATTATCAAGAAGCGATGAATGACAAATAGCAATCAAATTATCATTTCTCATAATATCTTCATATTTATTTTCAACATTT
>Ga0078972_1013643_pt1 | contig 13292 bp, 8 predicted proteins | sample YelNatPaOPGAMG01_FD_67568 | JGI IMG/M metagenome (GOLD analysis project Ga0078972, IMG submission 67568) | Hot spring thermophilic microbial communities from Obsidian Pool, Yellowstone National Park, USA - OP-RAMG-01 (SPADES assembly) (version 2) | ecosystem: Environmental > Aquatic > Thermal...
ACAAGGGCGGCCAGGGGTCTGCGCCGTGGCCGCTAAAGCCGTGACCATCGGCGTAGTAAGACAGGGCGAGTGTCAGCGGCCCATGCGTGAGCGTTGCGCCCGCCGTGTAACCGAGTGCCCACTGCGATTGGCTGACACTGATCGGTGATACCGGCCCAGTCTGCGCAAACACGCCGGGGGCAGTTTCAGCAGATGGATACCAGTTCGGCACTGCAAGCGCCCAAGCCGAGTGATACAGGAACGGCCCTGCTTGCACGCCAAATTGCCACTTGCCTTGCGTGTGCCCCTGGAGGATTGCAGCAATGCCATAGACCGATCCTGAGCCGATGTAATGCGCCAACGGTAGAGGCGTGCCTTTGTAGCCTGAGCCGGAATAGTTCGCGTCATTCGGCGTATCTTGCGAATCGACCGAGTACGAGCCAAGGGCAACAGCGTCAACATGCCAGGCAAGGTTCGGGGTCAGGTCGCCAGTGACACCAAGCAAGAACGCGGGCGAGCGAAGGCTGAGGGAATGCGGAAAACCCTCCTGATACCAGACGCCATTGCCTTGTGTTCTGGACTGAGCAATCCCTGCGCCCACTTCGACGCTGGCGGCGTGCCCTATCGCCGGGGATGCCAGCAAAACGCAGGCAACAAAAAACCGCCCGAAGGCGGTTTTGATGGAACGGGGCGGCGTCACCATGTGACCGCCTGCACTTCTGAGACTGTGGTTGCGGCAAGAACGGCAATTTTCTGCGTCTGATAGTGCTGAAATGCAGCGTTCCCCGGATCACCAAGCGCCTGAGCCAAACCTTGCAGATCAGCGTATGTAAATGGCACTTGTGTATTGTCCGCTGCTACCCAATAGAACCCCGCTGGTGTAGCTTGCGCTTTTTGGTACATAAGCATTGCCCAAGTCAGGTTTGCTACGCTTTTTGGATCGGCCTGATACGTCTTGGTCACGCCGCCCTTGCTGGTGTAGCTCACCGGCTGCTGGATAGCCTGCTGGTAGGCGGCGTAGAGCGTGGCGATCTGATCTGCCTGCGCTTGCTGGAGCGTTGGCGGCTTGCGCGAAATGGCTGTGCCGTCATAGGTGAATGCGTTGGGGTTTGGCAGCACCGTCATGGGGCTTATGCCAGCGGGGAATGGGATGGCGCCGTCGTTGCTGTTTTGCGTCACGCTCAGCACATTGCCATTGCTGTCTGCCGTGAAATACCAGCCGGGGAAAGGCAAAACAGGCGTGTCGATTGCAGTTTTTGCGGTGGTTGTCATGGTCAGAACCCCTTGACTTCAATGATGCCGGAATACGCCGTGGTGTTGTTGGGCGCATTGATTGTCAGCGCCGTTGTTGAAACAGACAGTGAAAGCCCGGTCGTGTTTGTCGTGATGACCGGGGTATTGGCAAACGGCGTCGGGAATGTAATGGTCTGCGAGTTGGTCGTGTTGTTCTCGTAGCCAAGGGCTTGCGCGGCGAATGCCTTGAATGCGCCTTGCAGATATTGCGCCCACGTCACGGAACCTGCCGTTGCGCCTGCGAGAGACGCGCTCGTCGTTGGATTGAACGCCGGGGCACCTACAGTATGCGTAAAAGCTGATGCAGTATTCTGAAACACCAGCAACGAGCCGCCAGTGATGTCATACTCACCGAAACCACGCGATGTAATCTCAATCCAACCGCCGTCGGGGACATTGACAGTTGTCGGGCCTGTCGTGCTTGTTAGCCCAATTAGCGGGCAGTAAATAAACTGGTTGCTATTGGACACGACGGAAAAGCCGCTTGGGTTGCCAAACAACACAACTTTGCTTCCCGGGGGTGGGTTGTTTGTGGGCAGCGTGACTGTTGCGCCAGAATTAACTTGCACCACGCCGCCCCAACACGTCGAGGGCAAAGTTCCGGTGGCGAAGGCTGCAATCACTTGGTTGTAATTGCCAAGCTGACCAAGGTTGACGGCTTGGTTGCTTGCTGTTGCGTTGGGGACTAGAACGCCTGCGGAGAATGTTAAATCAAGAGGCAACGTTGCCGTTCGTATAAATGGCCCGTTCGGGCCAAGCCCCGCAGTCAAAATTCGCGGGTCAGTAGAATTCCACGTCACGCCTGCCTTGGCGTTTGTGGCAGAGAGCAACTGAACCTGATTGGTGTCATAGTTAGCGGGCAAAGAAGTAATGTTTTGCGTTACCGCTAACCCGCTTAAGTTTGCGTTTACTGAGGCGTTTTCTAGCTGACCAAGATTTACCGCTTGGTCGCTTTGCGTTGCGTTGGCAACGGCGAAGGTCTGCGCAGAGTTGCCTGCGATGGGCGCATAAAGGCTATTTGCTTGGCCGAGGTTGACCGCTTGGCCGCTTTGAGTCGCCGCTTTCACCGGCAGACTACCGCCGGTCGTCGCCACCAGTTCAAACGCCGTTGCCGCAGCGTTGATGCGCACCAAGATTGAATAGGTTGCCCCAATTTCACCGCCTTGCAGCGGCGCACCCGCAGGGCCATTGATGGGCAGAGCAGCCAGACCTGATAGCGCCAGCGTTGCAGGGCCGGTGTTGGTGTTCTTGATCTGCGTGACCCAAGTTGTCGTTCCGGGCGCGTAAGAGGTGATTGCTCCCACGTTGGCGGCATAGGCATTCACCGCGCCTGTGTCGTTCGCCGGGGGTGGAAACAGGGATGTGATGGTGGGCAGCGTTGGCACATTGGACGTAACGCCCGTTGCCGGATTGGTCAGGGGGGCCGTGCCGCTGGGCTGCGTCTCCCATGTGTAGAGTTGCGAGATGGTGGTGAGATACGCTTTTTGCAGCGTGAGTAATTGCTGCGCAAGCGTCGAGGGAAGCAGCCCAAGCGGGATGATGGCGTAGTTAGTGCCTGTTGAGGACGATCCGACATAGGGCGTTGCCAGCGTGAGCTGCGTGTCGGACTGGATGCTCTGCACCTGATAAAGCACGTTGCCGATGATGAACGCATCCCCCGGCGACGCAATCCCGCCGCTGACCCAGTTCGTTCCGGTGCCATAAACCGTCGCGTTGCCGTTGGTGACGTTGACAGTGCCTTGTGTGATCCAGCTCATTGCTTGTTGTCCTTCTCAAATTGAGGGGGTGATGGAAATTCGACGTGCGGCCATTGCGGATGCGCGGTGATGTCGCGCAGCGCCTGTCGGTATGCCGCCCACGCTGCTTTTTGCTCGGATGGCATGGGGTGATCTGGCATTTGTGTCCAGTCGGTGCGCCGTAATTCGGCCTCTCGTGCGATGCGCTGCCGCGTGGCAACCGCCGCATCGTCAAGCACCCAGGATTTGCGCCGATAGTCGAACATGTGATCTGGCGATGGCTGCGCCGGGAGAATCACAATCTGCCCGTTTTCGACATAGGCGCTGCGCGGGTCGATGTGGTGTTCCACCTCCATCGCCTCGCCGCGCAATGCTTCGGGGATTTCAAGGCCGTTTTGCATGGATGTGATGCGGCCTTCTTGGTCAAACGTGATCCAGTATTTCATCGCATCATCTCAATCGCGGCAATTGACCGCACGGTCGATTGCACATTGCCGCTTGCGCCGCCCAGATAGGCGGTAATCGCCTGTTGGCCGGGAGGCATGGTGACAATCACCTGCCCTGACCACGAAAAAATCCATTCTTTCGACAGCACATGCAAGATGCGCTGGCCGTTCCACCACAGCGCGATTTCCGTGCCGTAGTTGCCATTGGGATAAGCAAGCTCGGTGTAGTAGGTAATCAAAACCGGGTAAGACCCCTGCAAGACGTTGAAATAAAACGTCTCCATCTGTGTGGCCGTGCCGTTGCTGGTGTATGTGGTGTTGTAGGTTGCACCTTGTGGAAAGGTGACCGACTGCCCTGCAATTTTGAGCGTGCCGATGGCCGCGTCTGCGATGGCCGCGCTGTTTGCTGTGATGGAACCGTCAAGAATCAGGTTTCCGCCAATGCCCACCGCGTTGACGCCGTTGACCGTTCCCGCTTCAAGCAATGGCTGTGCCGCGCCATTTGGCTGCGCAAAGGTCAGCGAGTTCGCCGTGAAGACAATCTGCGAACTATTCTGGCCGGATGCCAGCGTCATCCCGGCGATGTGCCCGTTTGCATCAACCTTGAGCACCCACTGAGCCGACAGCCCAGACACCGTATTTGCCGTGGCCGTTGCTGTTTGCTGCACGCTGGCTATTTGCCCGTTCAGATTCGCCTGAACGGTCTGGACGGTCTGCGACAAGGCACTGTCGGCATTCGCTCGCGTGGTGGCTTCGCTTTGAATCGCTGCGGTGAGCGTGTTGTTGTTTGCTGTGACAGTCGATTGCAGATTGGTGATCTGCTGTGCAAGCGCACTGTCGGCATTAGCCCGCGTGGATGCCTCGCTCTGAATTGCTGCGGTCGCTGTGCTGTTGTTGGTCTGAACCGTTGCGCCCAGATTGGTGATCTGCTGCGACAAGGCGCTATCCGCATTTGCCCGCGTGGTGGATTCTTGCGACAGAGCCGCTGCGTTTTGGCCGATCAGCGATGCCAGATTGAGCTGTGCGGTTGCCTGCGCCGTTTGAGCGTTCGCCAGCGTTTTGAGATCGAATTTCGCCGCAGCCACTGACGCATTGCCCTGCAACACGGCGTTGTTCTGCTGATCGGCGTTCAGCGCCGATTGCAAAATAGCCGTTGCAAGCTGATTGGCGGCATTGGCGCTTTCTGTTGTGAACTGGCCCGAGAGCCGCGCCACACTGGAATCGACGTAGGTCGTCGTGGCAGAAAGAGACACTTCGCCTGCAAGCTGCGAGATTTGCGACTGCGCAGATGTTAGATTGCCTTGCACAGTGCTGAGCGTCTGCACCGTGTTGTTCAGCGTGCCTTGCACCGCGTCTAACTCGCTGCTGATCTGCGTGATTTCTGCTTGTTGCGATGCGACGATAGGCGCGGTCGCAATCAGCGTGATCTTGCCGGTGTTCGGATCAACTGTGACCGTGGCGTCATTGACAGCCTGCTGAAAGTTGATCTGCTTGAATGCAGAATCGAATTGCAGCGCCGATTGCAACGCCGCGATGCCGGATGCGTTCTGGTCGGCAATGATTGACGGAATGGCCGCAATGGGCGTTTGCAAGTCCTTGATGAGTTGCTGCGCGCCGATGGCTGCCGTGAGCTGATCCAACAAATACGAAGGGTCTGTGCTCGGCTGTCCTTGCACGCCTGCGGTTGAGCTTGCCGGATACCAAGGCCCATCTTCCCCGGCCTTATCCACCACGCGAATCCAAAAGAACCAGATTTGCGAAGGCGGAACATTGAGCATCGTCCATTGCGTGCCAGGCCACGGGACACTTGCCAGCATGGAAGCTGTGGCGAGATTGTCCGTCTGGCTCCCCCAGATTTCCACCCGGTCTAGGTCGGTGCGGTTGGTGGTGAATGACCAGTTCAGGGTGATGCTGAACACGCCGCCCGTGGCGACAAGGTTTGTCGCCGCCGTCAGCGGGTCGATGTTGAGCATCGACAGCGTGGGCGTGACAGAAAGGCTCGCCGGTGGCCCCTTGATGCCGGTGGCCGATACCGCCGTGACGGTGAAGTTGTAGGTCATACCCAGCTCGATACCGGCGAAGTCCGCCGATGTGTTCATCGTGTTCTGGGTGTTGACGTTGCCGCCTGCGGCCTGCTCGGTCACGATGTAGCTTGCGCCGTTGCCTGTCCATGACAGCGTGCCGATCAGCGTGGTCGATCCCGTGTCGCTCACTTTGCGCGACAACAGGAAATCCAAGTTCTGCGGCTGATTCGGGGTCTGAATCAGTGTGCTAGGCCCGCTTTGCGGCACCAGCGGTGCGCCGTTTTCGATCAGCGCGTATTTGCTCGGGTTGTAAGACAGCGCCGTGACCGTGACCTCATTTTCGGCGCTTTCTTGCGTGGTAATCACGCGCCACAGCTCCGGCTGAACCGTGCTGGAACTGAGCATGTACACCGCGCCCTGCACGGGCGTAAGCGGCAACGCGCTGGTTAGCGTGACCTGCGCGCCCTGCAAAAGGCCGACAGTGCCTGTCGCCAGCGTCCCATCAGGCATTGCCACTTGAATCGTGAATGACTGCCCAGTAGGCGGCGCAGCATCAAGCGTGAGCACTGTGCCTGTCGAATCTACCGCCAGCACGCGCCCCGCCATGCGCACCCCGGCGCGGTTCGGGTCGCTGGTCTGGATGATGGAGCCTGGTGTGAGGAAAAACCCATCAAGCGCCGTCTTGAACGTGACAGTTTCGGTTTCGTAGTTCTCCGTGTAGAGCAGCCATGCTCCGACCCGGTGCGCCTGCCCGCGTGACGTGCAGCCCATTGCGCCGATCTGCGCCATGACCAAGCCATACTGATTGACCAGCTCGTCGATCTGCACATACTCGATTGCCGGGGCGTAAAACTGATTCGGGTCGTTCCACGTCACCGCCACCGCGTTGTGCCGCGTTTTGAGGCTGCTGTTCTGGTAGCTGAACGATCCCCCGATGACGTTGGCAGGGCCAAACATCGCCACCGGCGAGGCGGGCGCGTCTTGCGAGATTGCCAGCGTGCCCGCGCTCCAGAACGTCATGGCGCGGAAAATCGCCGCCATCTGCTGCACAACGGTGAAGGCGTCTTGCTGATTTTGCAGCAGCAAATTGCAAGTAAATCGCGGTTCTTGACCGCCGTAGCCATCTGGCACCATCTGATCGCAGTACTGGCCGATCTGATAGAGCTGCCACTTGTTGACCGATGCCGCCGGAATGAACTCGCCCAGCCCGTAGCGGTTGTTCGTCACCAAGTCATAGAAGCACCATGCCGGATTGTTGCTGTAGGCAAGCTGGAAAGTGCCGTCCCATGTGCCGGTGTAAGTGCGCGTGGCCGGGTTGTAGTTGCTCGGCACATTGATGATCAGCCCTTCAACGTCATACGCACGCGACGGGATGGAACTAAATTGCTGCGCATCAATGGCGACATAGGCCATCGCCGTGTGCCGGTATTCCAGCTTGGTACTGACAATTGCGGTGTATGACTCAAAGTAGAGATTGTCTACAACCGATGTCGATCCCGAATCCGGCGTGATGCGCACCACTTGCACGTCAAACGGCCCGGTCAGACCCGCCAGCGAGATCATGTAAGACCGGCTGTAATCGCTGCTTGACTTGCCGTTGATGGTGTCATGCACGCGGGTGATCCACCCGCCGCCATTGGCCTGCACATTGATCTCGAATTCAACGGTCGAACCGTTGACTTGGCCGCTGTGCGTGTCCACGGCGTAGATGCCGTTCGGCATGTCCACTGTCACCAGCACTGCGTCCACGTTCGCCGTGGTGATTCCCACGGTGACGGGTGTTGCTTGGAACACGCGCTGCGCCACTTGCACCGTGGACTCAACATTCGCGCCATCGCCTGTCAGCGCCGATGCGCCGTGCTGGTTCGATCCCAGCGTGCCGGTGGTGTATCCAAAAATGACCTGATTGAAGTTCCAGGTTCCGTCTGCGTTTTGCAGCGGCACCTTGTTCAGGTAGACCGACTGCGCGCTGTTGACCAACCCGGCGATGGGGCCTTCGCACAACGCATCAAGCACCGTGGCGGTTTGGCTTGACCGCAGGGTATCCGGGGATTCGCTGACACCGCCACCTCCGCCGCCCTTGCCGCCGCCGCTGCCGAATACGGTCAACTCCATCAGAACTGCCCCTTGTCGATCGATTGATTGGTGGTCACGATGGAGCCATTGGAGAGCGTGGTACTGGTCGCGCCGGTGTTGGTGGTCGCCGGGCCGATGGCGATGTTGTAGGAGCGCACAGAGGCGGAAGCGACAAACGAACCGATCTTGAGCCGCCCATACAGCACAGGCACCGGCGTGCCCTGCTTGGCGGTGTTTACCGGCCCGTTGAACAGGAAGCTGTTGCTGTATTGCGGCGTCGGCGGCGCGGGGGCCAGCAGTTGGCCGACGCCAGTGAGCACCATTGACGCGCCCAGCGAAAACGCCATGCTGCCCGCTGCCGCCGCAAAGCCTTGGCTTGCACCCATCGTCAGCGCCGCGCCGGGGATGTAGAAGCTCGCCACAATAAGGGCCGCGCCCAGCAGTACCTCGCCCCATCCATGCCCTGCGCCTGCAGCCACCGGGATAAAGCGGATTTCGTGCGCGGGAAGTTCCAATTCATCCTTGCTGCTGACGAAGTAGTTGTCCTGCACAACGCGATAGGACAAACGCGCAAAGTCCTGCTGGAAGCCCGGAATCATGGCGCAGAACGCTCGAATGGCGTCAAGCGCATTGGCGACATCAAGCCGGTGCAGCTTGCCGTATTTGCGCCCCAGCTCGCCATAGAGTTTGACGGTTTTCAGCATAGTGATTTGTGCCTGACAAGAAAGCGCGTGGCCCTGCGCCAGCCGCCGCCGTACACATCCCGGCTCGACAGCCTGCCCGCGCAGTGCTGCAGAATCTGGTTATTGCCGACATAGACGGCGGCATGGTTGACTACCGGGGATGCGATCTGCATCATCAGCACGTCGTGCTCCTGAATGGTGTCCAGGTCGTTGATACGAACGAAACCCGCTTGCTCATAGCCCTGCATGTAGAGATTGTCCCCCTTGAGCCACCATTGCTCACGCCGGTCGAAGTCGATGATTTCAATCCCCAGCGTTTCCCGGTAGTAGTCGCGGATCAGCGCGTAGCAGTCCAGCGTGCCGTGCGCGAAGGGCCTGCCTACAAGCGGCGCTTTGAAGCCGGAAGGCGCGAACTCGACGATCTGGCCGGTGGGCCAGTTCACGATCAGCCACATCACCTGCGTGCGCTCGCAGCTCACCCGGTCGCCGTCCGACGGATCCGGGCTGATGTTGCAGTGCGAATGCACCACACGGATGATCTGGCCCCGATCCTCGGCGGCGGCCCAGTCTTGCGGGGCGATGGCAAAATTCTGATCGGGCAACTCTGATCGGTTCGCCACCGGCAGGTAAACCGGCTTGCCGCGTTCGACAATGACGAATCCGCAGCACTCTTTGGGGTATTCGCGCTGCGCATGGGCGCGAATGTCCGCCAGCACGGAATCAGGCAGGCCGCTGCTCATGACGTTCCAATCCCTGCGCCAGGGAAGCCGCCGAATGGCAGAATGGCCGTGGCCCCAAAGCGCAGCTTGCAACTTGTCAGCCGCTTGCCGCAAACATCATTGGCGGGCACCGCTGTGGGGTTGTCGAACGCATCGGCCACCGGGCCGCCTGTGTAGCCGCAGTCAGGGCCGCGATAGACCCACGGGCAATTGTTCTGAATGAACTGACGCCGGGGCAGTTTGACCGTGCCCACATCCAAGCCAGCAGCCAACTCGAACACAATCACGGTCGCGTCCTGCTGGCTTTTGCGGTCAATGAACCAGATTTCAGGCGGCAATTGCTGCGTCGGGTCGGCAGACGGGTTGCCATTGGGAAAGTTCACCGCGTCAAGAAACCGGGCGAAGGTGCGTGTGCGAATGACCTTGCAATAGGCAAGATCGTTGAACTGCTTGGCAAACGCCGCCAGAGAGCCGTTGACGTTCGCCACCGAGAGCTTCGGGCGCGGCAACGCGCCTTGGCCGGATTGCTTGAACCCGCTGGCAGACACCGGATAGGGCTGATAGACCTGCCCGGCCCATGTGATCGGCGCATTCAGCCCGTTGGTTCCCGCATGGAAATACAGCACCGGGCCGCCCTGCACGGTCATGTCCAGCGTGAACAGCTCGACCAAAGCAGACGGCGAAAGGCTTTGAACTTCTGCCGTGATTGTCATAGACCGAATACCTGCTCAAAAGTGGCGTTCACGGTGTAAGCCGATCCCGCCTTGGTGATGTCCGAATAGTCCTTGCACAGCACGCGCATGGGGTTTGGGCCGCGCGGCGAGCGCCACCAAAATGCGGAATAGCCGCCTTGCGCATTGAGATACGCCCATAGCGCATCAGCGTCGCTGCGCAGGCCGAAGGTGAATTGCAATTGCCACTTCTCGGCCTGCCAGTTCAGCCCTTGCGGTGCGTTTTGCTGGTATCCGTCGCCGAATTGCGCTGTCCACAGCCTGGGCTTGATCGAGCGCGTGTTCTGGTGCGGAATCCACAGCCGATCCTGGTAACTTGGCCCGGTCAACATGGTGATGGCTGTGCCCGCTGGCAGTGGAGACGAAAACGTAATCATCCCCGTGGGGGATGCCGTCACGCTCTGCTGCACACCAGAAGCCCAGATTTGCGCCCCGGCGGGCATTGGAATGGCAAAGCCGCCCGCATCGGTGAGTTGCCATGAGGCCGTCACGCCGTCCGAGACCGCAACGACGAGCCACTGATTCCACGGATAACTCATCCCGCCGTTCCTTGCAGAAGTCCACCGGGCCGCTGTTCGTGCAGGATGGTCTGCCGAATCTGCTCACCCAGCAGCAGCGCAAACGCCTGATGGTTTGCGCTCGGGTTGGAGCTGGCGACATTGGCCGCGCCGTTGTGGTTGACAACCACGTTCACATCGCCGTTGAAGTTCGATCCGCCCATTTTTCCGCTTCGGATGGCTTCTGCGCCTTTGGCCGGGATAATCATCTCGCCCTTGTGAATCTGAGCCACCATGTCATTCGGGATGTTGTCGGCTCCCACGGCAAAGCTGGGCAGAATGTGCGAGAAGAACGATCCGATCGAACTCAGAAATCCGCCGCCAGACAGTCCCGCGTCCTGCGCGGCGAGCATGGCCGACTGCGCGGTGCCGATGCCAGAGCCGTACTGCATTGCCGCGCCGAATGACGTGCCGGAGAACAGGCTACCGAGCAGGCTATTCGCGCCCGCACCCATCACCGCGCCGAAATTCGACGGGCTACCCAAAGATCGCAGCGCCGTACCGCCAAGCGTGCCCGCGCCAAACAGGCTTGCGGTCAGCCCTTGCGCCAGTTGCTGACTGAGCGATTGCGTGAAGGTGTTTGCAAGTCCCTGCACAAACTGCGCAAGCTCAGCGCGGAACGACTTTTTGCCTTGCAGCAGACCTTGGAACAGGCCCTGAAATGCACCCTCGATGCCGTTGTATATCTTCTGCTGAAACTGCGTCAGCCCTTGGCCGAGTTCCTGCAATTTGGCAATCGTCGTCTGAATCGCCAGTGCCGCCGATGTGCCCGCAGGGGTGAGCGCCTGCACCGCCCGCGCCGCCGCCATAAGGCCTGGCTGCGCCGCTTTCTGATCAGCAATCGTCTTGGCTTGCGCCTGATCTGGTGTCAGCACGCCTGCCGTGACTTGCGCAGCGTTGAGCTTGGTTTCTCCGTCAAGCTGGTTTTGCAGCTCTTTCAAGTGCTCTTGCGCGGCCTTGAGCGCCTCTTTCTGCGCAAGCGCGTCTCCAATCTGCTGCGCCTTGATTGCCAGAGCCTGATCTGCCGGGTCTGTGCTTGCCGCCAGTTGCGATGCGCGTTGATACCAAGCCTGCGCCGGGTCGCTCTTGTTGCCGTAGCTGGCGACGGCATTGCGGGCTTCGATGACCGGGCGCTGTAGCGCTGCAAGGTCTTTGCCAGCCGCGACATTTGCGCGGTGCGCGTCTTGCAGTGCCCACTGGTCGGCAAGCTCTTGAAGATTGGCATGTGAGCGCGCACCCTGCTTGCCTTTTTTCTTGCCGCTGAGATCAGGCAGCCCACCCATGCCGGGGGCCAAAATCTGCGCCGCCGCATCCTGCGCTTGCTGCGTCAGCTTTTCGTTGTCAGGCAATGATTGCGCCGGACGCAGATACCCCGTCTGCGCCTGGGGCGAGCCGTAATACTGAAACATGTCCAGCCTGATCTTGTCGGACGCGGCGAAGTCTTTGTTTGACGCAGCGATGCGGTCGTTGAATAGCTTGATTTTCCCGGATGCAAATGCAGACACCGAGGTAAGACCCACAGCATCGGCTGCTTTTTTCACCCCCGTCCAAATGCCTGTGCTCATCCTGTTCAGGCTGTTTGACACCCATGTGAAAAAGCGGTCAAACTGTCCTACCGCAGCAACCAGCATCTGCCGGATGTAATTGTTGATCGTGACGCCAGCGATCTTGACATTCTCCCCGGCCTCATAGAGCAGAAACGCCGCGCCGACAACACCAGCAAAGCGCACGGCCATAGCTGCCATTGCAGCCAGACGCGCGCCCCAGATAGTTTCAGTTGCCGCCGCAGCTGGCCCAAGTTTTGTCACTGCGCCGATGACGGCCTGGAGTCCTCCAAGCAGTTTGGAGAAGCCTGCGACGGTGAGCACCGCACTCAGCGCCGCCCCAAATACCGTCAGCGCCGTAGATAGAGCCGGAACGCGCTCCAGCACGTCACCTACGGCACGCGCCATACCCGCAAGGCCGTCGATGATCGGCGTCAATACAGGCAAAAGCCCGCTTCCCAGCGCCACCTTGAGATTGGTCATGGCTGCGCTGAATTGCGCAATGGCCTTGGTGTATTGGTTTGTTTCATCTACCGCAGCCTGCCTCGTTTTGGCCTGCCCAGACAAATCGACGGTGTTCTCAACCCGGGAATAGACGGCAGGGTTTGCGGCCATCGCAACCATGTTGGAGACGTTGACGCCACCAGTCGGCCCAAACATCTGAACCGCAACCCGGTTGAGTGCGAGCTTCTGAGCTTCCGGGTTGGATGTGTCGCCTTCCGGGAAATAAGTCGAGGCGTTCTTGATTGCATAGGCCAGCATGCGCGGCACAAGCACATCGTGAACCCACTTCAACGGGTCTTTTTCGCCAAGCGTCGATCCGCGCAAAACACCAAAGGTATTAGTCGATGTCGTTGTTGTTGATCCGGTGGACACGCCAGGTTCGAACATGCCCATCTGCTTGAGCATTTCCGCCGTGACCTTGTTCATTTTGCCGCCAAGCATGGTCTTCAGCAGCATGCCAAGCGCCGTGCCGACTTGAGAAACCCCTCGACCGCCGCCACTTCCGCCTTCGTGACCGGCAATCGTGTATTGCTCGGCCAAACCCATGATGCGGGCATAGCCTGCCTCATCTACCAGTTGCGCGCCGCCGTACTTGTATTGACGCGCCACAACTTCCTGCTGCGCCAGCTTCATGCGGCCCTGCGTGGCAAGCGCGATTTTCAGCGCCTGATCGGATGCCGCAGCGAGTCCTTGCGCGCTTTGCGACATGCCGCGCGCCTCGGCCAAACCGGCGAAGTTTGCAATGATGTCTGGCAAAGACGCTTTCGATCCGAGCAGGTTCTTGTAGGCGTAGGCGTTCTGGAGCAGCACAGGCAAAGCGGCATTCATCAACGCTTCGTTGTTTTGCCCGGTTGCCGCAATGATTGATCGCCGCGCACCCAGCGTATCCGCGACGCTTGCAAAGGGCGTTTGCGCGCTCTGCCGCCATGATTCACGCTTGGCGTAGTTGATCTGATCGGCGTTCAGTCCGAGCGAGCGTAACTGCGCAAGCTGAGTGGCG
>Ga0078972_1011700_pt2 | contig 13281 bp, 13 predicted proteins | sample YelNatPaOPGAMG01_FD_67568 | JGI IMG/M metagenome (GOLD analysis project Ga0078972, IMG submission 67568) | Hot spring thermophilic microbial communities from Obsidian Pool, Yellowstone National Park, USA - OP-RAMG-01 (SPADES assembly) (version 2) | ecosystem: Environmental > Aquatic > Thermal...
TATCATCTAAAGTTGCAAGTTTTTTAAATAGACGTATTACTAACATACAAAAAATTGAGACAAACAAAGATTGGAAATCAAGATTACAATTGCTACCTATATTTGCTGGATTTGTAGATGATCATCCAAAAGTAGTAGCAAGTAATAATACTATAGTAATTTCTGATATGCCTTGGAATAGACATATTAGAACTAAAGCTCCAAGGTTTAAACCGTTACATCCATTGGAGGGTTAATGGATATTACAAAATATTTATATGCTTCCTATGGGAAGTACATTACTAGATTTAGAGCAATACCAAGTGACCTTGATATTCTTAGACCAGTAGAAAGAAGGGTTATACTTGGAACAAAAGAAATTGCTGATACTAAATTTACAAAGAGTAGTAAAGTAGTTGGACATGTTATGGGTTCGTATCATCCTCATGGTGATAGTTCTATTTATGGGACTATTGTTAGATATGTTATTAATGGAGTAATAGATGGTCAGGGTGGTTTTTATACTCCAGGGTTAAAAGATAGTCAACCATCTGCTATGAGGTATACGGAAGTAAAGTTAAATAAAACAATATCAGAGTTAATTGATTTGTATAAATTTGCTCCTACTGCTAGACTAGAGTTAGAAGAAGAACCTTTATATTTTCCAACTCCTTTACCAATCGGATTAATTGGTAAAGAAATTAATCAAGGTATTGCATTTCACAAAACTACTTTACCAAATTATAAGCTTTCTGATCTAAGGGATAGATTATTATTTCTTTTAGGTAAAGAAAGTAAAGAACCTATTATAGTTCCGAATCTTGAAGGTTGCGATTGTGTTAGTGATGTTAATGAATTGATTTCTTTATTAAGAACTGGTAAAGCAAGTTTAACATTTAGAAGTAAAGTAAATAGTAAACCAGATGGGCTACACATTTTAGGGTGTCCTGTGAGTTTTAACTCTTTGTTAAAATATGCAAAAAATAAAAATAAACAGATCATTGATCTATCTACAGATACTATGGATATCTTTATTAAAGATACTTTACAAAATATTTTACCAGCTATTACGGGATCTATTGCTTTTGTTTGTAATGTAGTAAATCAGGATGGTATAGTTTATACTAAGAGTATTGACGATATGTTAACTGATGGGTTTAATTTATATATGAAAGCATTACAAGCAAAGTTTGAGTCTGAATTAGCAATTCTTCAAAATAAAGTTGAGGAACTAAATGTTTTGGCAAGAGTTAAACCAATTGTTAAGGATACTGTAAATATCAATGATGTTATTAGTAAGTTACCAGATGTTCCAAAAGAAATGATAGTTAGAGCATGCTCTTCACATTCAGTTACTAATCTTATTAATATTGTTACAGATACAAGTAAACTGGAAGAACAAATAAGAGTACTTCAAAATAAGATTAGTCATGTGGAGAAAGAAGCAATTAATATATTAAAAGGTTTAAAGGTATGAAAACAAAAGTTTTGTTTGAACACAATTTTATACTACAATATATTGCAAGGATATCAAGTCAAATTTATGAAAATTATCAAAATAAGTATCCTTTGTTAATTCCAATTATGGAGGGTGCTGCTGTATTTACTAATCATTTAACTCGATATTTAGATTATCACAATCTAAACTATGATTTGTATCCTATTAAAGTTTCTTCTTATCAAGATACTGAAACTACAGGAAAACTAAACTGGCATATTGGATTTAATGAAAAAGTAAAAGGTAGAAATTGTATCTTGATAGATGATATTTTAGATACAGGCACTACTATCCATTATGTATTAGAAGAACTTCAAAAGTATTCTCCTACTTCAATAAAGACATGTTTTCTTCTAGAGAAAACCGCTAGAAGAAAATTTGATGTTCCAAAAGATTACGTTGGAATTACTTTTGAAGATGGTTTTATCTTTGGGTTTGGATTGGATTATAACGATAGATACAGAGATTTAGATGAAATTTTTGTAATAGAGACCGATGATTAAAAAGTTTGTGTATTTAGAAGCTCGTGAAATTTATATCACAGATCAATTGAAAGCCAAATTTCCCTGTAGACTTACTTATCTAGGTTTTATCAAAGTTAAGAAAGTTAAAGGCAAATTTATTATAGGTCAAGTAGAGTACATTTGTGAAGACGATGAAAGAGGATCTATATTAAACGATGTGAAAGTACAAATTGATAAAGAAAAATTTATACGATATTTATGGAGGCAATATGGCAACTGATTTCATTGAAAAAGAAAAACTAATTGAAGTATTTGAATCTTGGCAAGGAGAAGGACTCTACATCGGAGAAAAATCATTATTTATTAGATTTAAACGATGTAACTTAGATTGTTCATTTTGTGATACTAAAATGAAAATGAAATTTGCTTATTATCATGAAAATTATACTAAAGGACAATTTCTTTCAACTGTAATGAATACTAAAACTAAAAATGTTGTAATTACTGGCGGTGAACCAAGTATTTACAGTGGAGATGTAGAAAAATTACTTGATTGGGGAAAAGAAGTTCCTAACCTAAAATATACTATTGAAACTAATGGAAGAATTCTTCCTGATTGTTTCTTTAAGTATCCAAACATTAGTATTTCAATATCACCAAAGATATTTTCAAGAGAACATGTAGCAATATATCAAAATTTATTTACTCAGAAATATGATACATTATCAAATGCAAATGTAATTTTTAAATTTGTAATTGCAGAAAACAAAGATTATATGCCTTATACTCAAGAACTAATTGATTTTATTACAGATATGTTTTCTGAAGAAAATGCACCTTCTAGAGTATATCTAATGCCAGAAGGAAGAACTATGTTTGAGATTTTAGCAAATACACCAAAAGTATTTGAGTTGGCTTATTTGTATAATTGTAATGTAACTAATAGGCTACATATTATGGGAGCTGTTCTATAGATCTGGAACAGTCTTATCGTTTCGAATCCTTATGAAAGTTGGTTGTCTTAGTTTTCCATCTGCAGTAAACTCATGAAATTTAACTTCAACTATCTTACCTACAATTTCTTCAGGATGCAAATACCATTCTCTTCGTTGTAGATTACTAAGTCCACTTCCAACTGGTTGAACGATGTTTTCTTTTTTACTTAATCTACAAACTATTGCTTGAATTTGACCCGGATGTTCTTTTGATTTAATTACTTTAACTACTAATAGATCTAGTGTATTGATCTTTTTACCTTTTATCCAGTAAGCACTTCTTGTAGGTACATAAGGAGAAGTTGGTAACTTAAAGACAACTCCTTCAAATTTTCTTTTTACGTAATTATCTATTAGTTCATCTATTTGTAATGGTGATTCGAATTCTTCTTTGAAATAGTTTACAAATTCTATAGGACTCTTATTCTTAGTGTAGATAACTTTCTTTAAATCATCTTTTCGTTTTTCATATGGTGTTTTATAAACTTGACCTTTTAATATGGTAGAAACAGGAACCATGTCAAAGATATGATAGAATGGAACTATTTTTACGTTCTGATTCATTATAACACTCATCGTCATATTGAAAGATTGGTAAAATAATTCTCCATCGAATGCAAAACCATCTGGAATATTTAGAATTCTATCAAATAATGGTTCTAAATTTTCTAGACGTCTACTATTTCTAGAATACATTTCTAACATATGCATTTTTAATTTATTGTTAGATCTCCAAGCAATACAACGAACACCATCTACTTTAGGTTCGTATGCCCATTGACTATTTAAGATTCGTTGTACTAAATTAGCTTTAGAGAAGAGTTCTACTGGTTGCATAATGTGTACTGCTATTTTCATGTATTTGTTCTTTGAACAAACTTATAAGAAGTTACGGAGGTTTCTATGGGTCTTAAAATTCTATCTGAACTTGACCATATACGTACTCGTCCTGGTATGTATATTGGAGATACAGAAACACCACAACATCTATTGGTTGAAGTATTAGATAATAGTCTTGATGAAGTAATAAATAATTATGCAACAAAGTTAGATGTAAATATTACTAATAATGTTGTTTCTATTTCTGATAATGGTCGGGGTATACCAATTCAGAAATTGAGTTTTCAAGGAGAAGAAAGAGATTCTATTGAGATTCTTTGTACGAAATTATTTTCAGGATCAAAGTTTGATACTGATACATATCAATACTTAGTAGGAATGCATGGAGTAGGTCTTGTAGTTGTTAATGCATTATCTGATTGGCTTAAAGTAGAAGTCAAAAAAGATAAAAAAGTCCATGTTTATAATTTTAGTAACGGTAAACTTGTAGATATAAAAATTGAAGATATTGATAACAGTTGGTCAACTAGAATTTCTTTTAAACCAGCTAAGAAATATTTTACTTCATTAGATTTTGATACTGACTCTATATTTAAACGGTTACAACTTGTTGCTTCTATACATAATTGCGATATTACTTTTAATAACAATGAAGTAGAGAAAAAAGAATTATTAACACTAATTAAAGAGCAACTAGATTTAGAACCCAATCAAGATTTATTTAAAGTTTCAGTTGAAGGTAAAGTAGCTAATCAAAAAATGCAAGTAGAAAGTTATTTTACGTATGACTTAAGACCAAGTGCTCCTATAAGTAGTAAATTACTTGGAGTAGTTAATTTAAGAAATTGTAACGGTATTTATATTTCCAATATGGCTACCGTTTTAGGTTATGCTGTAGAGAAAATTATACCCAAAACGTATATTATCAATAAATCAGATGCTATTATTAGACTAAGACAATTTACAGTACTAAAAGTTTCAGAACCAAAGTTTGATTCACAAACAAAAGAAAGATATGTAGGACCTCCATTAAAAGAAATGTTTCCAAAGTTACAAGCAGCTTTTGAAAAAGAATTTAAAGAGTCTCAATACTTACAAGATTCTTTAAAAGCAATTAACGATTATAAGATATTAAGGAAAACCACATCTGCTACTAAAAAGACTACAAAGAAAATTTCTGTAGATTCAAACTTAAAAGATTGTCTAAAAATTCCAGGCAAACGAATTTTTATTGTTGAAGGACAATCTGCTGGTAATCCATTATCATTGGCTAGAGATGTAAATACAGAAGCTGTTTATCCCTTACAAGGAAAACTTATAAATGGTATTATACAAAGAATGGATAAAGTAATGGAAAATAAACAAGTTAAATATTTGTTTGAAGCATTAGGAATGACTAAGATTGGAGATTACTTTGAATCTAGATACGAAAAGATTGTTCTTATGTCAGATGCAGATCCCGACGGGAATCATATCAATACATTGATACTAACATTATTGTATCAGTTTACCCCCTTTCTTATTAAAGAAGAAAGAGTTCAAATTCTACTAACTCCTCTTTATGGGTTAGTTAACAAAGATCATTTTGAACCACTATATGTTTTACCAGAAAAGATAAAATCTGGCTATGAACTATTGCGTTTCAAAGGACTAGGAGAAATGACAGGAACTCAGATGAAAAAGATACTAGAAACAGCAAAGTATTATGATGTTAAATGGCAAGAAGATTTTGATCTAAAAGAACTTTTTGACAATATTATTATTAAACGAAAGCTACTTGAAATTTCTGATGATGAGATAAACTTGCAACTTTATGGGACCCAATAATTTTCTTGATTTTTTAGGAGCAGTACATTATAATACAAATTAGGAGGTGACTATGAGAATCGAACTAATCGATGATTTAGATCTGCCATTGGTTACAAATCCAAAGTATAAGGAGAAGAACAAGTTTCATCCAGAAGGTATTTTTTCTGAGCAGATTTTTGGTCCAGTAGAAAGTTATAAGTGCTGGTGTGATCATGTTAAAGTTCAACCAGGGGAGGTGTGTCCAGATTGCGGAATCAAAATTACTAGTAACTCAGCTAGAAGAACTACATTTGCAGCTATTGATATTGGAAGAGCAATTCATCCAATTATTATGGAATTACTAAATTCGTTTGTAAAGTTTAAAACTATTTCTAATCAGTTATTATCTGGTAAAGCTTATTTAGATCCAAATGATAAAATTCAAATAGTTGAAGATGTTTTATCTGTAGCTGATGATCCTAATAATAAGTTTGGTATTGATGCTATTTATCAATTTGTATTAAATATTGTAAATCAACCTGCTGCAGCAAAAAGTGTAGTACTAACTTATTTAAAAGAGATGATAGATGCAGGAAAATTCTTTACAAATAAAGTTGTAGTTATTCCACCGGATTTAAGACCGGCAATGCTTAGTTTGAATTCTTTAGATGAACTAAATAAATTGTATATTGCACTATTAACTTATACAAGTAAAGCTCCTACTCTACAAAATCCAAAAGTTCAAATAGCTTATGAGAGTACGATACAGAAATTACTTTTGGAGATGAATAAGTTTGTATTCGATAAAATTGGTAAGAAAAGTGGATTGTTACGAAATAAACTAGCTGGGAAAAGAGTCGACTTTTCTGCTAGAGCAGTAATTACAGTGGAGCCAACTATTCCTATTACCCATGTTAAAGTATCTAGGTTTATATTGGCTGAGCTATTTAAAATTGAATTAGCTGCTGAATTAAAGAGTCAAAAGAAATTTGTTACATTTAAATCTGCAATGGATTATGTAACAGAAAATATTGAACATGAAGAACTAGAGGAAGATCTAAAGAAGTTAGTAGATAAAGTTTCTACGAATCAATTAGTGATTCTTAATAGGCAACCAACTCTACATAAAGGGTCTATGCTTGGATTTAGAATTATACCGCAAGATGGTTATGCTATTTCCATAAATCCAATGATTGTAGAAAGTTTAAATGCAGATTTTGATGGAGATCAAGTAGCTATCTATAGGCCACTTAAGAATCAAAGTAAAAAGGAAGTTGAGAAAATGTTAGCTTCCAGTAACTTATTTGATCCTTCTGATGGGAGTTTGCATTTTGTACCAAAACAGGATATCACTTATGGTATTTATAAGATTAGTCAATCAGAAGAAGGCAGAAAGATGCTTTCTAAAGTTTTTGGAGAAGAGATTATTTCTGAACTACCTTTAAAGAAGTTAGTATCTATTTTAAGTAAGAAAGCAGATTATACTCTTCTTGATTCAGTTAAAGAAATTGGTAGTTTAAATTATACAGCACAAAATCCAACTTCATTAAGCTTAGAAGATTTTGAACAGACTCAAGTAGTTTTAACTGGAAATAGAGAAGAAGATTCAAAATTATTATCTGAAACAACAGAATCAATTAAACAATCATTTGTTTATAAAGATATTATTAACAGCGGAGCTAGAGGTTCTTGGGATCAAGTAAAACAAATGATTGTAGCTAGGGGATATGTTTCTAACTTCTTTGGAGAAATAGTTCCCGTTCCAGTAAAACAATCTTATCTTAATGGATTATCTCCAGAAGAATTTTTTTGCATCTGATATTGAAATAGTTGCTAAGAATACGGATGTAACTTTAAAAGTTAATAGTTTAAAAGATGTTATAGATTATACGATAGACCTCTTTGATATCTACAAGAATTATGGAAATATGCATTTAGTTCATTTTGAAGTTATTCAATCTCAAAGATTAAGAAATGATACTAACAAAAAATTACGTTTGGAAAAAGATATGACTTTTCCAGCTAGACTTGTTACTATAAGACAAATACCAGTAATAGAATCATGGTTCTTAGGAATTATATTTCAAGATGTTCGAACTGTTACTAGAGGTCTATTTACAAATTCAAAGTCTATGTCTATATTAGAAAAAATTGCTTTGGGGGGTATTTAATGTTATCTTTTACTTATCCGGTAAAAACAACAATTCCTTCTTACGATCCCGAAAAAATAAGGAATAGAATTGTTTCAGATATACAAACTCTATGTAATATGTATAATCTGAAATTATCAGTCGATCTTAGAATTCCATTTCAAAAAGATTTAGCACCTACAGATATATTTGAAGAAATTATAGTTAATATAAGCAATGACAAATTTGCTGGTTCATATGTTATACAGGTTCCTGAAATTAGAGATGGATCAGTATATGTAAAAGGCAACCAAAGATTTATAGAGCAACAAATAAGAGATATTCTATTTGTCCCCCAAGATGGATATATTAAAATATTACCAGATCTTGATATCCAAATAACGTGTTCTTCAAATGGAGATGTTAATGTAAGTAAAACTGGTAAGGTTGATTTAAGTAATTTATTCTTTCATTTTATGACTCCTGAAGATGAATATTTAATACAAAAGTATGAAGAAAAATTGTTAGATGGTATGGTGACTAGTTATAATAATTTCAAGAGTCAATATGAAAAAGGAGTCTTAAAAGTTAAAAATCAAAAAGCAGTAGAATGGTTTAGAGTTCTTTATGAAATTTCTCCAGTAGTTCATACTTTGTACAAGTCACCAGCAGATTTCGTATATCATATTCTTAAGTGGATGTCTGTAGACTATCCACGAACATTGGATCTTTCTACTAAAAGAGTTAGAACAATTGAGGAATTAGTGTGGTGTAGTTTAATAACTCCAGTTATAAGTGATATTCTTACGTATACTTATAACATAGTAAGGAAGAAAACATATGCTCAAATCATAGAACCATTTTATTATCTATATCATTTTACGTTAATGGAGACTGTATTTGAATCTCCATTAGCAGTACTAGCTAATAAGTTTAGAGTAGTTATCACTGGAAAAGGAGGATTTTCAGATAATGTTCCAGTAAGTATAAGAGATATTCATACATCTCAATTTAAAAATATTGATCCAGTTACTACTCCAGATAAAGAAAAAGCTGGAGTAGTTTTATTTTTAGCTCATTGTTATAAGATAGATGAGATTGGACGTTTTGTTGTTAATAATTCTATTAATTTGGAGGGTTCAAATGAATGATTTGATTATTACACCACACTTAGCAATTAATGCAATAGCTGTAGAGCATAATGATGCTACTCGTTTACAAATGTCATCTTCTCAAGCAAGACAAGCTGTTGCGTTAGTTAATAATGAAATACCAATTGTACAAAGTACATTAGAAACTGCTACGTTAGATCAAAATTTATTCAGTCCTGATTTGTATATAGCAAAAGATGAAGGGAAGGTAATTTACAGTTCTAATAGCTTTTGTGTTATAGAATATGATAAAGGTGAATTTGATTATTTTAGAACTACTTATCTACACAAAAATTTACCTGTAGGTTCTAGATTCAAAGCTGGAGATGTAATAACATATAAGAAAAATTATTTTATAGGAACTACTTTGGCGCAAGGAGTAAACCTATTAACTTCTGTTAGTACTCATCCTTATGCTTTTGAAGATGCAATAGTTATTTCAGAAAGTGCTAAAGAAAAGTTAAAAAGTTATATGTATGATACAGTTACTGTTCAATTGAAACCAAAAGACCAAATCTTATTATCAATTGATACGACTACTGAAGATTATGTTCCTCTTCCAAAAATTGGTCAAAAATTTAAAGCAAATGTTCCTTTTTTAATTGTTAAAGATATTGGAGCAAGAAGCATATTTAATAATCCAAGAACTTATTCGTATAATAGAGATATTGAGATTGTTGATGTAAAAGTATTTCCAGTTACTTGGGAAAGAAGTGTTAGAGAATTTGACGTAAAAATGAAACAGTTTCAATATCTTAGAAATGATATGGCTAAAAAAGTTTCAGCTTATAAAATACCAGAAAAGATTAAGACGAAGATTTTAGAAGTAGAATCTTTGTTTGATAATAAGAAAGTTCTACATAAGAAAGAAAAACTTACTGGAGTTTATATAGTTATAACTTATAGGTATGTTGAAGATGTAAATCTTGGAGATAAGTTTAGTAATAGACATGCTAATAAGGGAACTATAAGTAAGATATTAGAAGACAAAGAAATGCCAACACTAGAAGATGGAACTCCAGCAGAAATTATAGTAAGCCCAATGTCTATTATTTCAAGAATGAATATTGGGCAATTATTTGAATCTTTAGCTTCTAGCAATATTTACTATCTTAAAAAGAAATTAGAAAACTTATCATTTGATGATGGACGAGATTTAGTTTATAGATTTTATCAAATGATAGATAATACAGATGAAAAACTTGTTATTAATACAGTAAAGAATTGGCTTACTAATGTAAGTTATGATGAATTAGTAAATAACTATTATACTTTTCCAATTGTTCCGTTTCATTCTCCAACAAGAGAGCAATTACTTGAACAAGCTAAATTAGTCGGAAATCCCATAAAGCATGGACCACATAAACTACATATCGGTCCTATGTATTTCTATAGGTTAGTACACATTGCTAGACATAAATTTGCATCTAGATCAGTTGGATTACTAGATAAGAAAACTTTACAACCAGTTAGTGGTAGAAATAAAAATGGTGGTCAAAGATTTGGAGAAATGGAAGTTTGGAATTTATTGTCCTATAATAGTATTTCTACCTTGAGAGAAATGTTAACAATCAAGTCTGACGATATTCCAAAAAAGATATCTTATATACTAGAGCAAATTTATGGGGGACAAATTACGTTAGCTGATTCGGTCCCAGAATCTGTAAAGTTATTAGAAAGTTACTTCAATATTTTAGGTGTTAAACTCGTTTATGATCTAGATATGCTAGATATCTAAAACTCAAGATTTTACTATATATATAATTATACGAAGAGGAGGTTTAGTTCCTCTTCTTTTTCACACACAATGTTAGATATCTACACACACTGAGATAAAAGGAGGTGATCTAAATGTGAAGTAGTAACTTGGCAAAAAGCAAAAAATTAGCAAAGGAGGTGTAAATGCAACGTTTTTAGAGAACAGAATGAATAGAGGGTTAAGGAGTGTTTATGCTTGAAATCATGGAGATTATAGATGGTATTGATAATATTCTTAAAACAGTGGAAGATGCTTTAGAAACTTTAAAAGGGCTAGGAGGTTAAAATGGATTCAACCGAAAAATTTTTCTTAGACATAAAAAGGGGATGTAGAGTGGTGACTAACGTAATTGATGCACTTATAAAGAGCGCCAAAGAAAATGAAGTTGAATATCGAAAAGAACAACAACAAGAGGTAGAGACTTCAGACCGTCACAATCCGAAGTCTCCATTTACAGTTATAAAAAATGATAAGGAGGGAATATGATTAGAGCAGTTATATTTGCCATCGAAGTTGTTAGGACTGTACTTCGTGGCATCTTTGCAATATTTGCCTAATCCATTAAGGAGGGGAACAGGGAGTAAGATCCCTGTTTCTTACTTTCGGAGGCAATCTCTATGATACATAAATTTGTTCTATTGATTTTTTAAAAAAAAGGAGTAAAATATGAAGAAGTTATTTTTGTTTGTTGTATCATTTTTATTAATTTTATCAGTTCAAAGTTTTGCAGATGTGTTACCTGGATTTCAAGATGCTGGTATAAACTGCGGTAATCCTGTTTATGCTAAGGGTAGGTGGGGTAATTTTAATGTTTCCGTCAGATATGAAAAAATTGTCATCAGAGGGGTTACTTTACCAGTTTTACACTACATTATAGATGGAGAATACTCTCCGTATGTTAAACTAACTAATTTGAACACGTTGAATGGAGTTCCAATATCAGTATTAAAAAATATGGAGATCATTGCAATTGGAAATAGTTTAGTCTGGATGTTACCGAAGGGTACTATATTAACTACTTATGACAGAGGAGAAGATTACAGTTGGCAAATTGATGCAGTAAATTGTAAAACTCATACTTGGATGAGTTATTACTTAGCAGGACCTTCTACTGCTACAGATAATAAAAATACTTTAAGATCTTTTGGACTTTTATCGGGGACAGCAACTGGTTGGGGACGAGTAACTCGTAAATTTATACCAGCTAATCACGATTCTAATGGATCAATTGGAGAATATTTTGTAGATGGTAGTTACGCAATGTATTTTATAGGTAAAGCTAAAGATACATCTTATAACGGATTTATGTTAGTTACTATGTCTAAGATAACTGGTAATCCGAGCATAGATCTTCTTATTTTTAAGTTTAGCCTTTTGCAGAAATAAATAAAAGAGAAGGTTTTACCCTTCTCTTTTGAAACTTTAAGGAGGTAGCTACTAAATGAAAGTATTGTATTCTATTTTGTTCTTCTTGATTTTTGGTTATGTTTCTTCTTTTGCTTCTTCAATTGTAAATTCCACTAATTCTACTAATTGTACTAACTCAACAAGTTCAGTTGTATTACAATCAAATCAAATAGTTCAACCTTCAAGTAATTTTATAAATCAAACTACTGTAACTGATATTCGTTTTCTTGATAACATTAAACTTCTTCATGATATGGGTTATTTACCTTTTTATGCAAGTAGTGTCAATGGTAATCTGGTTACTTGGCAATGGGATTATTCAGTAATTCCAAATGAATTACAAAATCTAACACCAACCGGACCAAATAGTATTTTGTATCAATCTGCAATGAAATCATTTCAAAATGATACTGGTATGCCTGCAACTTATAGTAATTTGGCATTGGCTTATAATAATGGTAATAAATCGTCAAAAGGTTTTGTTTGGATTTTGGTTTCTAAAAAACTCCCAGAAAGAATCAAAGTATGGCAAAATGGTTCTTATGTTCTAGAGTCAAATTGTAATACTGGAATTAGAAATGGTCTAACTCCAAATGGAAGTTTTATGATTTATGCAAGATATCGAAAGTTTACAATGTCTGGTAGATGGCCAATAAATGATAAACCATATTATGATCCAGATGTTCCTTACGTTAACTTTTTCTATAGCGGGGATGCAATTCATGGATTTGTTAGAAGTTCTTATGGTTATCCCCAAAGTGCTGGTTGTATAGAATTACCAGTAGATTTTTCAAAACAATTATTTCAATATACTTATGTAGGGACAGTTGTTACAATTGTTCAGTAACTTCTTGTCCATTTCGAATTAAATTATAGACTTTAACTCTTGATATAGTAGTAACTCCATTCCATAGTATCTGTGGAGATATATTATCTACATCATATACATTAGAAAATTTAATATTGATTGTAGAATAGGCTTTGGCAACAAAAGCCGAGCAATATAAACTTCTGTTTTCATTATCAAGTGGATTATTCTTCCACTTAGGGAAAAGAGTATATGTTAGTAAAGATCCCAGTAAACCAATTACAGGATACGTGATACCTTCGTTAAAAAGATCTTCTGCTTTAGACTTAATCTGGGATCTTTGTTTTTTATTTAGAGGTAATTTTACTAAACTACAGTTGTACCCAGATGCTTGAATTCTATTTTCAAGTCCATAGAACTGAACTCCATTATCCCATCTAGAACCATTTCTATAAGGTTCAAA
>Ga0078972_1013649_pt1 | contig 13280 bp, 16 predicted proteins | sample YelNatPaOPGAMG01_FD_67568 | JGI IMG/M metagenome (GOLD analysis project Ga0078972, IMG submission 67568) | Hot spring thermophilic microbial communities from Obsidian Pool, Yellowstone National Park, USA - OP-RAMG-01 (SPADES assembly) (version 2) | ecosystem: Environmental > Aquatic > Thermal...
AAGGCTGGTATGCACAGAAAGCCAAACTCTTCCGCGTTTGACTAGTCGCCAGAAGGTATCCGGCTGCTGCAACCAAAATAACGAAAATTAGAATAAGCGTTATCCCAAATTTTTTGTCTATAACGCTAGTCTTCATAGTTGTAATTTTAACGGAAGTTCGGTTTAAAAGATTTTATGAATTTCCTTTAAGGCAAAGATGCCAGTGGTTAGTCTCCTTCAGCCAAATAAACAGTAACATTGCCCTCTTTATCTTTTGCAGCCCTAACCCTAACTTTCCTCGGAGGCTTCTCTATGCCTCTGCTCCAAACTTTTTCATTAACTTCATTACTAATGATGAGCTTTTTAGGCTCTTCTTCCTCTTCTCCCTCTCCCTCTTTCTTTTCAAGTTTCATATGTTTAATCAAAAAATGCTTAATTATGCGCATGGCTCTAGGCGCCCTCTTCCTTGGCGGTCCAATCCACGCTTTACCTAACGGAATGGTGTAAATTCTTTCTTCAACTATTTCTTCTTCTGGCTTTTCTTCTCGTGGCGGTGGTTTAGCCTCTTCTTCCTTTGATGGTGGAGGAGGCATCTCTTCTTCCGCTGCTGTTTCAGCCGTTTCCTCTGCTTTTTCCTCTTTTTCTTCCTCTATTATCTCCTCGGTTTTTTCTTCTTCTTCAACCGTTTCCGTTGACTCTTGTTCCTCTTTGATCGGTTCTTCCTCTTTTTCTTCTTCCATGGCTATCTCCTCTTAAGCCTTTATTTTTCTGGTTCTCCACTGTCTCCTTTTAGGATGTGTTCTAAATTTTCCCTCTGTTTTCGCTATAACCCATGTTGGAACAGCCTTCTTCTGTTTTCCCGCTTTTGCCAATCTCCGTTTTTTTGCTGTGGGCTTGTTTCTAGCCATGCCTATATCCTTCTTATGCGTGGTTCACGTCTTTGAGATTGAAGTTGAATAAGTATTTCTTTTAATTGCGCATCTGTCAAGGGTACGGGTAGTTTTCCTTGCTGTGCCAGTTGGATTAGCTGCAGCTCTAATTGTTCTGTGAATTCTGGTCTAACCATTTTTAAGTTTGTAAGCCTCTGTCTTGCGTCTGGCGTTAGTATTTTTCTAAGCAAAGCCTGTTTTTGCTGTTCTATTTGGGCTTGCCTTTGCTCTTCAGCCAGCTTCTGCTGTAAAGCCAAAAGTTTTCTTCTTCTAAGCTCTTCCAGCTCATCTTCGTCTTCAGACAATTTTACTCACCCTTTTGGTATTTCTCCAGCTCTGGGAGTTCCTTGCCAACTTCTTCAGCTATTTCCTGCAAGAGTTTTCTGCCTTCCCGTGTCATCCTTCTTCCTTTAGGCTTTGAAGTTTCAATCAAACCTGCAGATTCCAACTGTTGTAAAGCCTTCCTTATTATTGAGCCGCCTGCTTTAACCACATGCTCTGGCTTGACGCCGAAATCCTTCCTTCCTCCATAATCAGCCCTCAATTTTTCCAAACCCAAAGGTCCATGAATGTAAATTTTTCTCAAAAGCGAAGCGCAGCGGATATACCACCAGTCCGAGTTTTGAGGTTGCCTCTGAACATGCGGTCCAGTCTTTGCAATGCTAGCCCAGCTTGGCGGATTTATTTCATCCACGTTTTCCTTTAGATACTTGGCTAGTTTTTCGATAAACTTGGACGCTGGAACATCATGAGGCGTTGTCAACTTCTTTTATCCTCTACTTTTCCTTCAGTAAATCATGAAGCCTCATATAAAGGCTTTCACTTTTTGCGGCGCTTATAAAGCATGAAGGTATGCCCCCTAACCTCAACCAACGATGCTTCCGTCTGCTCAGCTATTCTTGAAGCTATTTCCTTTGCCTTGTTTCCTTCAAGGGCGCTTTTTAAAACTTTAACCTTAACCATTTCATTTTTATCCAATTGCTTCTCAATTTCTTTCAAAAGCTCTTTTGAAGTTCCGCTTTTGCCAACCCATATTGTAGGCTTTTCTCCGCCTAATCTGCGCTTAATTCGGCGCCTCATTCCAACAGTCATTTTACTCAAGGCTATTTTGCTCCTTTTTCGTTTTTAATGGTATGCGCATGTGTTTGCCACAGTTTAAGCAAGTAATCACCGCGTGAGGTTCTCTCCGTTTCTTTATGCGAACACGAGAATTAACTCCGGGCAAAATAAAACTTTTACAGTGCCTGCAAACTTGACGCCTATACTCTCTGGGTAAGCGAACTTTGGCTGCCATGGCTATTTTCCGGGCTAAGTCCACGTATCGTTGTGCTAATGCTGGGTCTTGGTGATGGATTTCTCGTGCTAATTGGAAAAGCGTTTGTATGCGTTGCATTGCAATGCGTTTTGTGGTTGTATCCATACCTTTCCGCATTACTCCATTTATAACAAAATATTTAAAGAGCCTTATTACCATTTGTGGATGCGAAAAACTACGCTTTTCCTTTTGCTCTTTCCATGTCCCAGCGTTTGAATATCTCTTCTGTAATTTGCGGTCTCAAAACAAAAATGTCTTCGGGGTGCTCCACGTACAAATAAACCATGTAAACACGTTCGAAGGCGCCTGACCTAACAAGCATGTAACTTGGCTTTTTTGGAAGCATATGTGCATACCTTTCGAAAACTTCGTTGAATATTTCTGCAATTTTTGTGCTAGAAATAGTGTGGTCGAAGCCTATTTCGAAAGTGTAGCAGTAAAGGCTCAAGTGTTTCTCGTTTTCATAAGAGTAGTTAGTTATGTCTCTGTCCATGATTTGAATATTGCTGATGGAGACAACATTGTTTCCGATGGTGAGGATTTTTGTGTAGTTAATTGTTATTTCTTGAACTATTCCCTCAACTGTTCCTATGCGAACATAATCGCCAACCCTGAAAGGTCTTGTAGCAAACAAGTAAAGTCCTGCAATAAAATTTCCAATGGTTTTTGTGGAAGCGAAACCGACGGCTGTGCCTCCGAGGGCGGAGAAGGCTACAATCCATTCTGACGGTAATCCGCCAACTCTGAATAGGGCGAACATGGCTCCAATTAATATTAATATCCGAAATGTCAAAACCATGCTGTTTGCTACATGGGGCGCTAGACGTGCTCTCCTTGCAAACTTTCTCAAATATCTTGTTATAACCCTTTCCAGAATGAGGGCAACAACGCCTATAATAATTATCCAAATAATCGTTGACAGGCTAACTCCGAATAGGGTTTGAGATTCCAAATATTCAAAGAAGTCTTGGATGGTCATGGCTTATTCCGTTTTGTTCTGCATGTTAAACTTTTCTTCTATAAAGCCTTTTCATTCCCTTTTAACCTTTAACAAAAGAGCAATCGCCAAAATCTGGAATGCCACAGCATAAAGCATCACGGCAATTAATGATATTTTTAAGTCTATGAATAAGCCGAATATTCCGCCGCTTATGAGTTCGCCGAAACCGTAAACAACATTAAATAAGCCGTAGGCTGTGCCCCGCGAAGAAATTGGTGTAAGCCCTGAAACTGCTGCACGATAAATTGACTCCTGCATTCCCAACACTAAGCCTGAAAAGACTGAGGCAACTATGAGGGTTGGGAGTTCATTATTGCTCATGGCGAATAATGCTGGAAAAATCGAAAGTGCGAAGGATAAAACTAAAACCTTTATTCCAAACTTGTCATAGGCATATCCCGAAATAAGGGCTGTGGGCGCATCCACTCCTTGAATAAGCAAATATATTAACGGTACAATCCATTGCTGCCCAATTGGGTTAAGAAGTTCAGAAGCCCTGAAAAGTATAAGTTTAGCTGACATAAGCCCAATGGTATTCGCTAAAACAGCAAGCGTATAAATGTAAAAGAATTTTGGCAACTTCTCTCTTTTCTCCTTAGACTTCGACGTTTCAGCGGTTGTTTTGGAACCTATTCTCTTGTAAGTGTAAGCTAAAATCACCAAAAGAATTAGGAACGGTATTAATAAGAAGCTGAAAGTGTAGCTGTAATTGTTGTTTGTTGAAAACATTAAAGCCGCTACCAAGAGTGGTCCAAGAATGGCGCCAATTTGGTCTAAGAACTCATGGATGCCGAAGGCTTTGCCTGCGCCTACATCTTTGCTTACGATGGATAGAACTGCGTCTCTGGAAGGTGCCCTTAGAGCTTTACCAAATCTTTCAAGAAGAATGAGGATTATGGCTATCTCTAGGGTTGCTGAAATTCCTAAAAGAGGAACTGAAACAATTAACCCATAGCCCAAAAATATGAAAAGCCAATAAGCCCGTGTTGTGTCAGCTAAGAATCCGCTGAAAAATCTCATGGCGTTGCCTAAAAATTCGCCGAATCCAACAACCAATCCTGCAATAAATCCTGTTGCCCCTAAAAACTTTAGATAGTCTGGGATTATTCCTCCTGAGCCTTCGTAAACCACATCGCCCATTAGGCTGACAATTCCCAAGAGGAGGATGCCCATGTAAGCGGCTTTGTTGATTTTTGACTTTGTTTCTTTCTGCATTATCTTCGTCCCAAATCTTACAAAATTTAACTGTAATTCATTTAGGAAGTTTATGTGTTTTGGGGAAAGCTTTTATTAAGGTTTCAGTGTATGTTTGCGATGTTTTAAAGGTTGAAGGATTATGAGTTTGCAGAAGGGCGACTTCATACTAATAGACTACGTAGCCAAAGTAAAGGAAACAGGCGAAGTTTTCGACACAACAATGGAGGAAACAGCCAAAAAGGAGCATTTATACAAGGAAGGAGAAATTTACGAGCCTAAACTCGTAGTCATCGGCGAAGGATGGGTCCTCAAGGCTTTAGATGAAAACCTAACAACTATGGAAATTGGGAAGACAACTTCTGTGGAGATTCCGCCTGAAAAAGCCTTTGGACCCAGAGATTCAGAAAAGGTCAGACGTGTTCCCTTGAGGCACTTAACGGCTAAGGGTATAACCCCAAGCCTTGGAATGCGTTTAGAATATGATGGAAAAATGGCTACCGTAAGAGCTTTGGGAGCTGGAAGAGTTCTTTTAGATTTTAATCCGCCATTGGCTGGAAAAACATTAGTTTATGAAGTTAAGGTTCAAAAGAAACTTGAAACTTTAAACGAAAAAATTGCTGCACTAATACATCGCAGAATATCAGCCGTGGAAGAAAGCAAATTCAAATTTGTTGTTAGGCAGAAAATTGTTAGTATAGAAATGCCTGAAGAAGCATTCTATTTGGAGGGAATACAAGTAGCGAAAAGGGGTATAGCCATGGACATACAAAGGTTTTTCCCAAAAATAACGACAGTAAAATTCACGGAAACGTTCAAGGCGCAACCAAAAACAGAGGCTAAACAATAAAGGTTCATATCACTTCTGTTATTTTTGCAAGTTTCTCGAAATCTTCCCTTTTCCAGTTCAGCTTGTTGAGGATTGTGTATCTGTCTGGTCTTATTGATGCTGCTATCTCTAAAGCTTTCACGATGTTTTCTTTTTCCACCCCAAGCTCTTCAGCATTTGTAGGAGCACCAAACTTTTTCAATGTGTTCTTAATGCCTTTCCAGTTCGCTCTGTGAAGATAAGCCATCATTATTGTGCCTACACCACATTGTTCACCGTGCATGGCATGTTTAGTTGCAGTAACATCCAGAGCGTGGCTGAAGAGGTGTTCTGAACCGCTGCATGGACGACTGCTTCCTGCAATGCTCATTGAAACTCCACAGCTTATTAGGGCTTCTATCAAAACTCGCAAGCCTTCCTCGTTTTCTGATTTCATTAAGTCTGCGCTTTGCATCACAAGTTTTGCGCTCATTAAGGCGAGACTTGCAGCGTAGCTTCCATAATACTCATTGTTTTCTTTGTGCGCCAATCTCCAATCTCTTACGGCTGTTAACTTTGCAATTACGTCTCCGCAGCCACTTATGGCAAAGCGCCAAGGCGCCTTCATTATTATGTTTGTGTCGGCGATTATGGCTATGGGTGCTTGGGCTAAAACGGAATAGGGTTTTTCGAGGCCCTTCACCGAGGATAGAGGACTTGCAATCCCGTCATGGGATGCCGTGGTTGGAACGCTGATGAATGGAATTTCTTGCCTTGCGGAGCTTAATTTTGCAACGTCTATTTTTGTTCCTCCGCCAACTCCAAAAACAACCTGAGGCTTCAGAACCTTTATTTTTTCTTCAACAGCTTCCAAATCTTTTACTGTGGCTGACTCTACAAGGAATGTGTCAACTTTTATTCCCTCTGCTTCGAGGAGTTCTTTGACGGTTTTTCCTGCAATATCATATGTTTTAACTCCAGCTATTATGAGGGCTGATTTTGTGAATCCTAACCGTTTAGAGATGTCTGCGGCATATTCTATGGTTCCGTTTCCTACGAGTACCTCTCTTGGAAGTTGCATGCGATGGTGTTTTAAAGTCAAATCAACCACATTTTATGGCTTTAAACCTTCTTTATTTTCTTGACTTTTATGTTTAAGTCTTACCTTTTCTAAACCGTAATGTTAATAAATATCATGGGTATGATTAAATGATGCTGCTTCCTAGCGAAGTAAACCCACGATGTATTTAGGTTTTGGGGGAAATTTAGAATGGTAAACAAAGATGTAGCCAATCAATTAATGTTGAAGGGAACAACCACAATAGGCGTCGTTTGCAAAGACGGCGTCATATTAGCCTCAGACACCCGTGTAACTATGGGCTTCTACGTGGCTCACAAACATGGGAAAAAAGTGTATAAGATAGACGATCACTTAGCGATGACCATTTCCGGGACCGTTGCTGATGCGCAAAGGACTGTTGATATACTTACGGCGAATGCGCAGCTTTACAAAATTAACATGAGTAGACCCTTGCCTATAAGTTCTGCTGCGAGGTTGGTGGCGAATCTTTTCTTTTCTTCTAGGTATGCGCCTTTGCTTACGCAAGTTCTTGTTGGTGGTATAGACGATACTGGGCCTCACGTGTATTCATTAGATCCCTTTGGCAGTTTAACAGAAGAAAAATGTGTTGCCACGGGTTCGGGTTCACCAATAGCTTACGGCGTCTTAGAAGACAAGTATAAAGAGGACATGTCTGTGGCAGAGCTTTTGCCGATAATTGTTAAAGCTGTTAATTCTGCTATGAAGCGGGATGCAGCCAGCGGCGACAGCTTTAATGTTGCAGTTATAGATGATAAGGGTTATCGTGAGTTGACTGATGAGGAAAAAGAAAAACTTCTAACAGATTGAGGAAGTTAAAATCGTGGCGCCTAACTCTGAAAGGGATAAAGTGGAAATAAGCCAGTACATTCTAGAGCATGTTCCAAAAGAGGCTGAGGTGACCAGAATAGAGTATGAGGGGCCAGCACTTGCAGTTTACACTAAAAGACCAGAAATACTGGTGGAACAAGGCAGCGTAATAGCTGACATAGTTGGCATAATAAGAAAAAGAATAGTTGTGCGCTCCGACCCATCTGTGAGGCTTCCGGAAAATGAAGCTGAAAGAATTGCAAAGGAAATAATACCAGCCGAAGCTGAGGTTACGGATATAAATTTTGACCCAAGCCTTGGGGAAATCATTGTTGAAGCGAAAAAGCCTGGGCTTGTCATTGGAAAGAATGGTGCGGTATTGCAGGAAATTATTAGGCGGACTAAGTGGCGTCCCCATGTTTTAAGGAGCCCCCCACTGCGGTCTAAAATTGTGGCTCACATGAGGCATTATCTGCATTCTGAAAGCAAGGAAAGGGAGCAAATCCTTAGAGCAGTAGGTGAAAGAATCTTCAGACCCAAAATTTACGATGTTGGAGACATTAGAATTACAGCCTTAGGCGGAGTGCAAGAGGTTGGGCGCTCAGCGTTTCTTGTTCAGACTAGAGAAAGCAGTGTGCTTTTGGATTGTGGAATTAACCCTGGTTCTTCTAGACCTTTTGAGGCTTTTCCGAGGCTTGATAATCCAGCTTTTGAGCTTGATTCTTTAGATGCCGTTGTTGTAACTCATGCGCATCTTGACCATTGCGGTCTTGTCCCCTTCCTTTACAAGTATGGTTATGATGGTCCCGTTTACTGTTCTTCTCCAACTTCAAATTTGATGACTTTGCTCCAGTTGGATTATTTGGATGTAGCCAGTAAGCAGGGTTTGATGGCGCCTTATGACCAGAAGGATGTTCGCGAATGCGTTTTGCACACTATTCCTCTTCGTTATGGCGTTGTAACGGACATAGCTCCAGACATTCGTTTAACACTTCACAATGCTGGTCACATTCTTGGCTCTTCCATGGCTCATTTACACATTGGCGAAGGCTTACACAACATTGTTTATACTGGCGACTACAAATATGGAAGAACCATGCTTTTAGAAGCGGCAGCAACCGAATTTCCAAGAGTTGAAACCATCATAACTGAAAGCACCTACGGCGGGGCGGATGATATTATGCCTTCACGGGTTGAAGCCGAAGAGCGTTTAACAGCTATAATAAATGAAACTTTGGAGCGTAGGGGAAAAGTTTTGATTCCCGTTCCAGCTGTTGGAAGGGCTCAAGAAATAATGCTTATAATTGACGGTTACATGCGCCGTGGTTTGATGAAAGAGGCGCCAGTTTTTATTGAAGGCATGATTTCTGAGGCAACAGCCATCCACACGGCGTATCCGGAATATTTGGGAAGGGAAGTCCGCTACAGCATATTACATGATGGAGTCAACCCCTTCCAATCTGACTATTTCACAGTTGTTGAGCATCCAAACGTGAGACAAGACATCATAGACGGCGAGCCATGCATTATTATGGCAACTTCCGGCATGCTTGAAGGCGGCCCAGTAATAGAGTATTTCAAAAACTTAGCTGACAATGAGAACAACGCTATTATTTTTGTTAGCTACCAAATTGAAGGCACATTGGGAAGGCGTGTGCAGAAGGGCTTAACTGAAGCTACAATGATGAACAGCGAAGGCAAAATGGACGTTGTAAAAGTTAGGTTGCGTGTGGAATCAATTGAAGGCTTTTCTGGACACTCCGATAGGCGACAAATAACAAACTACATAATCAACTTGAAACCTAAACCTGAAAGAGTTATTGTTTGCCACGGCGAAAGAGCCAAATGCCTAAGCATGGCTAACTTCATTCAAAAAAGATGCGGAATCCAAACGCTCGTGCCCGCAATAATGGAAACATTTAGGCTACTATAATCACGTTGGGTTACTTTCTCTGGAAGCATATAAGAAATGATGATGGTGATGGAAATGAAGAGGGCGATTGTTATTTACGACACGAAATTTGGCAACACAGAAAAAATAGCAAAGGCATTAGCCCGCGGCATGGAAAAGGGAGGAGTTAAGGTTGACTGTGTTAAGGCTGATGAAGTTGACGTTAATAAGCTGGGTGAGTATGATTTTCTGGCTTTTGGTTCACCTACTCATGCCTTTGGCACATCTAAGCCCATGAAAACTTTTCTTGAAAAACTGAAAAGTGTGAACCTTAAAGGCAAGAAAGCGTTTGCCTTCGACACTAAGTTTAAGTCTTGGTTGGCGGGAAGCGCCGCAAAGGGGATTGAAAAAAGGCTGAGAGGATTTGGAATGATTATTGTTAAGCCCTATGCTTCAGCCATAGTTAAGGGTTCAGAAGGACCGCTTGCAGAAGGTATGGAAGAAAGTTTTGAAAAAGTCGGCAGTGAGATTGCAACACTAATTTAGGCTGCTGTTGGTATAGGCTCATTTGTTACTGGCGTTTTCTCTCGCCAAATCCTCACGCCCGAAGGACAAATTACCACTCGTTCTTCGCCTAATCTTGCAATGTCGCCGCCCACAGACTCGGCAAACTCGCATAACTCGTTCACTGCTCGTTTAACATCGTCTATGCTTTTGTTCGCAAGAGGCGTTATCCTAAGAATAAGGATGTTTCCTGATTTAACCTCGTTTTTCACAGAATCCAAATCTGACAAGTCACGGAGGGGCATAGCTTTCAAGTAGGTTTTGCCGGGAATACCTTTAGCTTCTATTTCTTTTCCGGTTTTCTTGGATTTGCGGAATATGTCGCTTAAACCCGGCAAACTTCTCCTCTCAACTTTTATATTTTACTTTTAACAGTTTAAGTGTTTCCTAATTTCACGTCTGAATTCTTAATAAAAATTTAGTATTAAAACATTTTATGAATTCAAAATATGGATTCACAGTTTCTTTATGAAATTCCAAATTCTGTCGCCAGTGAAATGAACGTTTCTGACAACAACTCCTTGCTTAATCTTCACTGCTTCTTCCATGTCAAGTAATGCTTCGCCAACTGCTAATGGTTTGCCGTGCTTCTCATCTACAATAAGAACAAAATCGCCCTTTCCAAATTGTCCTTCGAAACGTACTATTCCAGGCGCCATCACATCTGCTCCATTACAAATGTGGGAGACAGCGCCCATGTCAACGACAAATTTAGGTGCAGAATTTAAAAATTCATTGAAAAGAAGTGTTGGGAAAATTCTTTCTCCAGTTTTGGCCAGTATTGGTTTGCCGTTGAATAGGTATATTTCAGCAAATTCTGTTTCCACAAGCTCCATGTTTCCTTTAAAGTTTAAAATTTGCCTTAAACTATCCCCAAATCTTTCCGAAACTTTGCTTAAGAGAAGTTTTGCTTCCTTATCCTTCAAGAAATGTCTTCTATATTTTTCTGGCATCTGCTGCATCCTTTTAGATAGGTTTAAATGGTATAAGTTTAAGTATAAAAAGCATAAAGTCTAATTGAGGTTCCGAAATGAGCGAAATGACAACAGAAATCCTTGAACAAAACCTTGGAAAAATAGTTCTCGTACGCCTTAAGGGTGGAAAAAGCCTAAGGGGAAGATTGAAAGGTTTTGACCAACACCTAAACTTGGTTTTGGAAGAAACAGAAGACACCACAAGCGCTGAGAACGTAAAAAAACTTGGTTTAATAATAGTTCGAGGAGATAATGTGGTTCTGATTTCGCCACCGCCAAGGTGAAACCTTTGGGAAAGGGAACACCATCCTTCGGAAAACGGGCTGGAAAAACCCTTCACATACGTTGTAGGCGTTGTGGAAGAAGAGCCTATAACGTGGCGAAGAAGCAGTGTGCCGCCTGCGGCTATGGAAAAACAACAGTTATTAAAACATATTCTTGGCGAAGCAGAAATCTTCACAGAGAAAGATTACGTTAAAACGCTTTTCGTTTATACGGATTCTGTTCTGTAATAGCCCTTGTCAATTTTTACGTAGATTAATGGACCCTTGCTTCTGGCAAGTTCTCTTGCCTTCCTTAAAGAAGTGTTGACAACATGCACTATTTGTTCGCCTTCGCTTGTGTAGTTTCCTCTTTTTTCGCCAAGTTCCATTTTTAAGAGGTTTTCTGCAAGGATTGATGTGCCGCAGATTTCTCCATTCTTTATTAGCGTATATGTCACTACTTCCTGCATTTCTTGGCGGTTTGGAAGTCTCCTCCATAAGGGTTCTGCGTTGGCAAGAATTTTTGTAACCCTATCCCACTTGTTCGAGTTTTCATTGCCTATGAGTAGCTTCACCCTTTCCTTCCATTTTTTGAACCATATTTTTGTCCAAATGTCTAAAAATTCCTGCAACTCGTTTGGGTTTTCGTTGAAGAACTTTTCCAGATTCTCCACTATTTCGCATTCATTTGCTTCCTTTCCGACAAGGTTCCAGTGGAATTTAAGATAATTCGTTAAGTCTTGGCATGCTATCTGAAGCACTTTTCGGTCTGAGCCGAAAACTTCCAGTGTTGGGTTTATTTCTTTAAGCTTGTCAGCCAATAATGTTTCTATGAAATTCATTAGCTATTCCCGCTGAAGCCTTCTCCACTTAAATGTTAGGCTGAGCTTTTAATTAAGCTTTATTTATGGTTGCTTCTATAACTTTTTTCGATAATTTTTGGCTATATTTCAATTTCAGAAATACTTAAAAGCCTAACTTAAAGGCTATTCGAGGAAATCTGGAAGTTGATTGATGTTTTCAAGAATTAAATCTGGTTTTTCCCTTTCCAATTCTTTATGAGAGAAGATTCCAGACAAAACTGCAACAGTTTTGGCTCCAGCATTTTTTCCAGCCTTCACATCTGCCACGGAGTCTCCCACAACCAAACATTCGCATGGCTGAACACCAAACTTTTTTGCACATTCTATTAATGCCTCTGGTGAAGGTTTAGGCGTGTGCGTATTAATGGCTGTTATTACATGTTGAAAGTATTTTGCCAATCCAAAATTTTCCAACTCTTTTATGACATTTTCTTTTGAAACATAACGCATGGTTATTAGGGCTAATGCTGCCTTTTTCGAAAGTTTTTTAAGCGTATCCTCGATTTTTGGCATGGGCTTTGATTTTGTGGCTGTGGCTTTGTAATATGCATTAAGATACGATTCTAAAAACTTCTGCGTGTCCATCCCCTTCACTAAATCGTTTATTGGAAGGTTCTGTTCAAGCCTCTTAGGAATCTCCATAGCCACTTCAAATGTCTCAACCTTCTGCCCCAAAGCTGCAAAGGCAGTTTTCACAGCTTCCATATAAGCCTCTTTCGAATCCACTATTGTGCCATCCAAGTCCAAGAGTATACCCTTAACCTTAAACCTCATTTTCGCCAATTCAACACTCTCATTTATCGCTATCATTGCTGCTATCTATTCAATAAGCTTTGTTAAATAAACATGAGTAGAAAAGAACATAAAATCCAGAGAGCGTCTATCGATTTTGGTCGTGTGGCAAGCTTAAAATTGACTAATTAAGCAAATTGGGCGCAAACGTCGATAAGTTTTTACATCAAAAAGCTGTTGATTTCCCCCGCAATTTCCCCCTTTTTTTGTTTTTGTTGGTTAAATTTTGGGGGTTTGTTTTAGATGTCTAGGTGTAGGCTTTGTTTTTCGGTGATGAGGCATGAGGCTGAGTATGTTTTGACTTTTGGAAAGGATGAGCGTGTTTTGGAGGTTTGTCGTTATTGTCGGGAAGATTTGGCTCTTTTGGGGTTTCGGGCCAATCGGGTTGTGCGTTTGGAAGTTGCTGGAAGGGTTAGGCGGCGCTTTCCATTTTGTTGTTTTGTGGTTCTTGGACCTGTTTGTACTTTGCTGTTGGGGGTTAAGCCATGAGTGGTTTCTTGTTTTCTGTGCCTTCTGGGGAGCCTGTTGCCCTTGAGCCTTTCCATTACGCCATTATAGGCCAGACACAATTCTCGGGCAAATGTCTTTCTGGTGACGATTTAATTGTATGTGCAAATGGAGAATTACTGACCGTTAGAGAGGCGTTTGAACAAAAAATCCTGCCAGAGGTTCTATCTTTAGGCCCTGGTCATAAATTACGCACTGATAGGATAATAGCAATTGAGCCCAACGGGGAGAAAGAGGTCTTTTTATTAGAGACGAGAAACGGGCAGAGTGTAAAGTTGACGTCAAACCATCC
>Ga0078972_1005245_pt2 | contig 13279 bp, 9 predicted proteins | sample YelNatPaOPGAMG01_FD_67568 | JGI IMG/M metagenome (GOLD analysis project Ga0078972, IMG submission 67568) | Hot spring thermophilic microbial communities from Obsidian Pool, Yellowstone National Park, USA - OP-RAMG-01 (SPADES assembly) (version 2) | ecosystem: Environmental > Aquatic > Thermal...
AGGATTTAATTTTTGTCTTGAGACTCTCATTATCTTTGATTGATTAAACTACTATTTTTAGTATAGCAGAAAGTTCTTTGGGGTCAATTGTTTTTTAAGTTATAATTCAGATATGGGTATTCAAGAAGAATTGGAAAAATATAACATAGTCCTAAATCTTCTAAAAAAGATAAATTAAAAGATTATTAAGGAGAGATTCCCTGGCTAATTCTTTGGCTCTTTTCTTAAGTATTCTAGGACTTCTTTTAAGAAACGATTTAAATTTTTGGATTCGGGATTTCTTATATAAAAGTCAATTTCAGATGCAGCCTCAATAGCTCCGAAAAGTTCTTGGTCTTCTTTAAATAAATTATCTTTCAGAAGATACACAAAAAGCTTGTTTGAGATAGCGGAGAGATCGTCACTTGATATCAGGCCTTTCTTGAATTCGTCTATAGCAAGCAAAAACAATTTTTTGATTTTGCTTAATTTGATGTCTTTTTCGCTTACTATGCCAACCTTCCTTTTATATTCTTGAAATTTTCCATAAGGGAAAGGTGTCTTTATTGTCTTGTTTTTAGTGTTTTTTCTATTTTCTTTCATTTATTAACAAGATCTGGTTTATAAATTTATGGTTTTTTAATTTCTGATCAAAACAAAAGTTAGAAAAAGGACGCCTACAGTGATGAGAATTAGCACAGTTGGCGGATAGATAATACCTAAATGCCTTAGAAAAAGTATTTCTACAATAAGGGTCGCGATTATAAGACTTCTTCTTGCATTTAAAAGAATTGCAGAGAGGGTAAAAAAGATAGCTAGCCAAAGGATAATAATAAAGGTAATGACAATAAGGGTTGACTCAGGGCTTGTTAGAAAGAAAAGTAGGGTAAGTAAAGTCCAAAGAACGAGGGTTAAAATAAAAGTAGGCAGGTAATTTTTTCTTGATTTTGCTAGAATTTTTGCCTTGTTTCTTGGTTTATTCAAAAAAAGCGCTTTTGGTTGGGGTTTTGGCTTTAAAGTGTTAAAATATCTAAGTCGCCTTTTAATTCTGTTTATGGAAAATAACATATTACTTCTTTTGATTTTAGCAGGTTTTTTGTTTTTAGCTTTTTTAATTAACAAAAAGCTCTCAGAAGTTGCTGATAAATCAAAACCGTCTGATGAACTTCTTGAATACTTGCGCACCACAAACCGAAGGCTTGATGAACAGACAAAGCATTTTAGCCAGACTTTGGGCGAATCAACCAAAGTCTTAAACGAAAGGCTTGATAATGCAGCTCGTGTTATTGCCTCGGTTCAAAGAAACATAGGCGAGATGAGTGAGATAGGAAGGAGTATGAAGGATCTGCAGGAATTCTTGCAGTCGCCAAAGTTAAGGGGAAATATTGGAGAGCAAGTCTTAAAGGAAATATTGGGACAGTTTTTACCCAAGAGTTCTTTTAACTTGCAATATACTTTTAGATCAGGAGAAAAGGTTGATGCTGCAATTAAGACTCAGGCTGGAATTATTCCTGTTGATTCAAAATTCCCAATGGAAAATTTTAGACAAATGGTATCCTCTTCTGATTCAAAAAGAAGCGAATTTGAAAAACTTTTTGTGCGCGATGTTAAAAAACATATAGACGATATCTCCAAAAAATATATTCTGACAGATGAGGGGACTATTGACTATGCCTTGATGTATATACCTTCTGAAGCTGTTTATTACGAGGTTGTTAATAATCAAGACCTTTTTGACTATGCGGCTTCAAAAAGAGTTTTGCCTGTTTCACCTACTACTTTTTATGCCTATATCAAGGCAATTCTTATGAGTTTTGAAGGTCAGAAAATTGAGGCTCAAGCACGAGAGATCTTATCTTCTTTAAGGGCGATTAAAAAAGATTATGATCGAGTGGGTGAAAATTTGAATACTCTTCAGAAGCACTTAACCAACGCTTTTAATATGATGGGCAATGTCTTTTCTTCCTTTACCCAGCTTGGGCAAAAGATTAACTTGACTCAAAACCTCGGTGGAGACAAAAAGGAAAAGCTTCTTGAAGAAAGTTAATTTATGGCAAATAAAAAATTGAACCCTGAGCAATTAACAGCAATTAAACACGATAAAGGGCCACTTTTGATTATTGCTGGTGCAGGAACTGGTAAGACTACTGTTATTGTTGAGAAAATAAAATATCTTATTCAAAAGGGTTTTGCCAAGCCTTCTGAAATTTTAGCCTTAACCTTTACTGAAAAAGCGGCTTCTGAAATGGAATCAAGAGTTGAAGAAGCCTTACCTTATGGCTATCTTGAGATGTGGATTTCAACCTTTCATTCTTTTTGTGATCGGGTTTTAAAAGAAGAAGCTTTAAATATTGGTCTTGATAGCCGCTATCGTCTTTTGACTGAAGCGGAGTCTGTCCAGCTTTTAAAAGACAATCTCTTTAAGCTTGAACTTGATTATTTTCGCCCACTTGGTAACCCCACCAAATTTTTGGAAAGTTTATTAAAACATTTTTCTCGCCTTCAGGACGAGGACATTTCTCCTAAGGAGTATCAAGATTGGGTTGAAAGAAAACTTAAGGCTAAAGATTTAAAAGAAGAGGAAAAAATAGAAATTTCAAAATGGAAAGAGCTTTCTTCCGCTTATCGTGCTTATGATGAGATTAAGACTACTGATAGTTTAATGGATTTTGGCGATTTGATTGTCAAAACATTGAAGCTTTTTCGCGAAAGGCCAAATATTCTGAAAAAATATCAAAAGCGTTTTAAATATATTTTGGTTGATGAGTTTCAGGATACTAATTTTGCCCAAAACCAATTGGTAAAGCTTATTGCAGGCAAAAATGGAAATTTAACGGTAGTTGGTGATGATGATCAGAGTATTTATCGCTTTAGAGGGGCGGCGGTTAGTAATATCATTCAATTTAAAAAAGATTTTCCCAAAGCAAAGGTGGTAGTTTTGACCAAAAACTATCGTTCTACTCAAGAAATTTTGGATAAGGCTTATGTTTTAATTCAGAATAATAACCCAGACAGGCTTGAAACTGTAGAGAAAATTGACAAAAGACTGATAGCTGTTAACAAGAAAAAAGGTGAAGAAGTCTCTTTCATTAAGACTAAGAAAGCGGAAGATGAGGCAGAAAAAGTGGCGCAAGAAATATCAAGGCTTGTCAAGGAAGAAGGCTATTCTTATTCTGATATCGCAATTTTAGTGCGTGCCAATAATCATGCTGATTCTTTTATCCGCGCTCTTTCCCGACACGGTTTGCCCTACCAATTTTTAGGACCGGGGAAGCTTTTCAGGCAGCCTGAAGTTATTGATTTAATTTCTTATCTTAAAGTTCTTGATGACGTGTCAGATTCTGTTTCTTTTTACCGACTTTTAACTCTTGATCATTTTGGTATTTCGGGACGAGATCTTGCCTTAATTGGAAGTTTTGCTAAAAAGAAGAATCTTTCTTTGTTTGAGGCTTGCGAAAAAATTGATGAGATAGGTATATCACTTGAAACAAAAGAAAAAGTTAAGAAGATACTTGAGATTATCAAAAGACACCTTGGTCTTTTAGGTAAAGATACGGCAGGACAAATTCTTTATTATTTTCTTGAGGATACAGGTCTTTTAACAAAACTTGTTTCTCCTGATACTCCAGATGCTCAAAGTAAGGCAGCAAATATTGCCAAGTTTTTTGAAAAAATCAAAAATTATGAAACCAATCACCAAGATGCAAGTGTCAGGTCGGTTGTTAATTGGCTTGATTTATCAAGTGAATTAGGGGAGTCGCCTCTTGCGACAGAAATTGATTGGTCCGAGGGGAATGCTGTTAATATCTTAACGGTTCACTCAGCCAAAGGTCTTGAGTTTCCGGTTGTTTTCTTGGTTAATTTGGTAGTTGAGCGTTTTCCCTCTCGTGAGAGAAGCGAGACAATCCCCATCCCTGATGAATTGATAAAAGAGATTTTGCCCAAAGGAGATTATCACCTGGAGGAGGAAAGGCGGCTTTTTTATGTGGGGATGACTCGAGCCAAAGAAAGGCTTTACCTTACAGCTGCCAGTTTTTATGGCGATGCAAAAAGAGAAAAGAAGCTTTCGCCTTTTGTAATAGAAGCTTTGGGGAGTGAAGCTGCCAGAGTTAAAAAAGATGAGGAAGAAAAGCAGTTAAGTCTGCTTGATTATGCGCCTTTAGTTGATTCAGCCTTGCCTCAAAAAGATAAACTTTTTATAGATTATCTTTCTTATTCTCAGATTGAGTCTTTTAAAACTTGTCCCCTTCACTATAAGTTAAAATATATTTTAAAAGTTCCAACTCCTCCTTCTGCGTCTCAAAGTTTTGGTACTTCTATTCACCTTGCATTGCGGGATTTTTACCGGCTTTCAATGAAAAGCTCATTTGCTTTTCAAGATAAGAAAAAGCTTATAGAAGTGGTGTTTGATCTTTTTGAGAAAAATTGGATTCAAGAAGGTTATATGTCAAAGTCACATGAGAATAAATTTTTTGAAAAAGGTAAAAGGTACTTGGAAGAGTATATCTTGAAACAATTCGACCCCAAAGTAAAAACTGTTTTGACCGAGGAATCTTTTGTTATACCGCTTAACACTAATTATAAAGAAAGACCTCTTAAAATAGGAGGAAGAATTGATAGAGTTGATATTTTGGATGATGGTAGAATTGAGATTGTTGATTACAAAACTGGTGCGAATGTACCTACCCAAAAGCAAATTGATAAAGATTTACAGATGTCATTTTACGCGCTTGCTGCAACTACCCTTCGTGAAGTTCCATTTGGCAAAAAACCTGAAGAAGTTGTTTTAACCTTCTATTATTTTGAGGATGGCAGAAAGATAAGTACAGTCAGAAGTGCAAAGCAGCTTGAAGAGGTGAAAAATGAAATCTTTAAAATTAGAGATGAGATTGAGAACTCAGATTTTGAGTGTTCCGGAAGCTTTCTTTGCAAAAATTGCGAATTTAAAGTTTTTTGCTCACCAAAAGTTTAAATTGATTTTAAAAAACGCTCCGGGATAGGTGATTTCTTCTCCACCAAAACTTTTCTTGAAGTGTGAGAAGCCAAGCCATTTTTTGTCAGGAAAGCGGGGATCAAAGACGCCTTCAAAATCAAAGTTGAGACATTTGTTCTTTTTAGCCCAGAGAACTCCCTGCCAGACAATTTGATATTGAATTAATTTTTCTCTTGCCTTTTTGTTGGTAAAAGCTTGCCAGTAGTAGGCGTTCCACTTATTTTTTAAAAAAATAGCGCCAGATGCTGCTCCTTGATTATCCTTATAAAGCAAAAACAGGGCATTTTCTTTAAAAATTTGTGACAAGTTTTTAATTTGATTAAAAGGAGGTATATACCTTTTGAAGCCAACTGATTTTTTCCAAAGAGAATAAAATCCTGCCAAGTCTTTTCTTTGACATTTTTTGATTTTGATGTTTTTTGTTTTTTTGATTGAAAGGCGGCAGTCTTTTTTCGCCTTTTTTAGTATTGTTTCAAGCTTTTGCGAGAGATCAATTACCAAAGTTTTTGAGGGTAGATAAGGTTTTATTTGCCTGAAGTTTAATTTTTTGAGAATTTCAGCTTGCCCTTTATCTTTAGGCTCAACTATGGTAATTGTTATTTTCTCCTCCAGGATAATTTTTTTAAGAAAGGATGTGTCAAGAGTTTCAGGCCGTTGAACTTTGGTTATTTGCAAAAAAGGTAAAACCTTGCGAATAAAATAGTAGACATTTTTTTGTTTTTTTATCTTCCAGCCAAGTCTTGAAAGGTAAAAAGTGTAAGTTTGGTCTTGCCTGATATCATTCATCGAAAGATTGGCAGAATCTTTTTTAAGATTATCCATCTTAGTTTATCTGCTAGAGAATAAATACGATAAAAGGGCTTATTGATGATTAAATCATAGCTGCCTATGAATTTAACCACCTTGGGGTTATAACCTTCTTTGAAGCGAGTGAAGCCTTTGCCTTCTTCTTTGCCCCAGAGGTCAAAGGTTTTAAGACCTAACTTTTTTCCAAATCTAATTGCTTCCCACATCATTAAATTGCTTGCCATTAGTTTGTGATATTGGTAATCTGAAGCGCCGTAAGGGTAGTAAAGAAAGTCTTTGAAGGCAAAAACAATCCAGGCTACGATTATTTTTTTTCTGTATTTGGCAACAAGTAAATGAGCAATAGGCTCTCTCCCTTCTTTTTTGGGTAAAAGATGGAGATGTTTCCACATAAGTTTGTGATAAAGCGGAGTGTGGGCATAAAAATTTTGTCTTTTAGCAGTTTCAAAGGTAAGTTTGAGATATTTTTCAAAAGCAGCGTCTGAGTTATCTTCTTCAACTGTTACACCCTTTCTTTGGGCATAACGGATGTTATATCTTGTTTTTGGGTGAAATGATGAAAGGAGCTCTTCCTCGCTTTTTGTCAAATCTATCCAAAAAGATTCGGGGGTAAAAAGGCGTTTTCCATTGACGCAACCTTCTTTTTTGAGTATTGATTCTGCTTTTTTTGCTTTTTCTTTCTCCTCATAGGTAATATTTGGCTCAAGTTTTATAAAAATAGCTTTATTTTCTCTTGCAATTTTCTTTATATCACTAAGCACGCTTGCACTTGGCATCCCGCCACGAATTAAAGTCCCAATTGTAAAGCCGGTCTTGGGAATTTTACTAAAGATTATCTGATAGTTGTCTTTTCTTACAACTTTATTTCCCCATTCTTTTCTAAACTCTCCCCATTCCCAGCTTTGAAGAGGATGATTTACTTTAAGATTAAAATTCTGTGCATCCTTTTTTGTCATATTAGAGGTATTTCTTAATTATACTCTCGAAGGAATAGAAATCGTCTATTTTTTCTTTGAGATTTTTTTTTGGAATTTCTTCCAAATTGTTTTCTATTTTATTTATCAAGTCTTCTGGTATGTCTTCTAAAAAGCGAGATGGGGGGTTTGATATGTTTTCGCCGAAGAAAAGCCTCTTGACAGCACACGAGAGAAAAAGCATTTCTTTAGCACGAGTTATACCAACATAAGCAAGTCTTCTTTCTTCCTCAAGCTGGTTTATATCATCAAGGCTTCTTGAGTGAGGGAAAATGCCTTCCTCCATGCCAACAATAAAGACGATTTTAAACTCAAGGCCTTTTGAAGCATGAAGAGTCATTAAAGTAACCATATCTTGATCTTGATTTTGGCTTTTGATTTTACCGCCTTTTTCCTGTTCAGCCTCAATTAAAGCTACATTTTCCAAGAAATCAGATAAGCTAGTAAACTCGCGAGCCACTGACCTTAATTCTTTGATATTTTCAAGCTTGGCTATATTTTCTTCACTTTCTTTCTGGAAGCGTTTAAGGTAATCCGTTTTTTCAATAACCAGATCCATAATTTCAAGAGTGGATAGATCTTTGATCTTGTCTTTTATTTCTTCTTTTAGTGAGATAAATTTTTCAAAACGTCTTTTGCCAAGTTTTAGTATTCTTTTTTTGGAGACAGAATCCTTTGGATTTGCAATAAGTCTTAAGAAAGAGACGATATCTTTAATTTCTGCTCTGCCATAAAATCTAATCCCTCCAACCAGACGGTAAGCTATACCCTGGTTTAAGAAAGCTTCTTCAATGGTTCTTGATTGGGCGTTGGTGCGATAAAGTACAGCAATATCTTTCTTTTTGTTTTCTTTCTTTTCAAGAAGCTCTTTTACTTTTTCGGCTACGAAGTTGGCTTCATCTTTACCGCTTGAAGCAAAATAAAGCGTTATTTTTTCTCCTTTTTGGTTTTTGGTCCAAAGCCTAAGTATGGGGTGTGATGAATTTTTGGCGATTATTGAATTTGCGGCGTCAAGTATATTTTGAGTTGAGCGGTAATTTTGCTCGAGATTAATAATCTTGATTTGAGGGAAGTCGCGTATAAGGTAGTTAATGTTTCTGAAATCAGCACCTCGCCAGGAGTAAATTGATTGCGAAGCATCACCAACCGCAGTTATATTTTTGTGAATTTCAACCAGGTTTTTGGTCAAAAGATATTGGACTTTGTTGGTGTCTTGCCATTCATCAACCAAAACAAATTTTAGTTTTTCCTGCCATTTTTCTTTGATTTTTTGATTTTCTTTAAGGAGGTTTAAAGCGTAAACAAGAAGATCGTCAAAATCTAAAGCGCCTGCTTTTTTAAGTTTTTTCTGATAGGTTTGATAGACGAGACTGATATTTTCTTGCCACTCGCCATGGGCAATTTGGAAGTAATCATCGGGTGTAATTAAATTATTTTTGAGTTCTGATATTTCGCCAAGAATGATTTTGGGTTTATAAAAATCAGGCGATAAATTTCTTGACTCGGCAATTTCTTTGATTAAATCTTTGCTATCCTCTTCATCATAAATAACAAAATCACGAGGCACACCAATATAAGTTCCGTCTATTCTTAACAATTTGGCGCAGAAAGAATGAAAAGTCCCAGCGAAAGCAGGTTTGTTTTTGGTTAAAAAGGCTATCCTTTGCCTCATTTCACCGGCTGCTTTGTTGGTAAATGTCAAGAGGAGTATGTTTTCAGGGTTTGCTTTTTGAGTTTCAATCAGCCAAGCGGCTCTATAGGTCAAGACTTTGGTTTTGCCACTTCCTGCCCCTGCTAAGACCAAAAGAGAAGATCCGTCGTAGGTTACCGCCTCCTTTTGTTCTTTGTTTAATCCTTCAAGCAGGTTGTTTGTCATTGTTTTATGGTTTAAACTACTTTAGTTAGTATGGCAAAGGAAAAAAAATTATCAAGGCGAATTTTGAAGTTAAGAGCTGGTGTTTTAAAAATCAGAAGGAAAATTTTTAAAAATGTCTGGTTTGTAAGAGGGATTATTTTTTCTTCCATTTTGGTTTTGTTTTTTATCTTGGTCTTTGGTCTTATAAAGATTATCCAAAATACAAGAGTTCATTATTACCTTGATCTATTTCGTGCTTTTGCTTTTTCTTCAACTTCTGATTTTAGATCAACTGGTGCGAGAGTTAACTTTTTAATCTTGGGTAAAGGAGGGGCGGGGCATGAAGCACCTGACTTGACAGATACTATGATTTTTGTCTCTTTAAAATTGAAAGATAAAGAACAAAAACCGGGAATTTATTTAATTTCCTTGCCTCGTGACATCTGGATTGAACCTTTAAGGGCTAAATTAAATAGTGTCTATTATTGGGGAAATAAAAAAGAGGCAGGAGGGGGATTGGTCTTATCAAAAGCGGTGGTTGAAGAAGTGACAGGTGAGCCTGTTCATTACGCCTTGGTGGTTGATTTTTCTTTGTTTAAAGAGGTTATTGATAGCTTGGGCGGTATTGATGTTTATGTCGAGGAGCCTTTTGTTGACGAATGGTATCCGATAGCAGGTCGAGAGAATGATAATTGTAATGGCGACCCGCTTTTTAAGTGCCGTTATGAAACAGTTCGATTTGAAAAAGGGTGGCAAAAAATGGATGGTGAGACTGCTTTAAAATTTGTTCGCTCTCGTAAAGCTCAAGGCGATGAGGGAAATGATCTTGCTCGAGCAAAAAGGCAGCAGTTGGTGATAAAAGCAATTATCAACTCGCTTCAGAAAAGGGAATTTTGGTCTTCTTTTGATAAGGTAAAGAACCTTGCCAATTTGGTTTTTAAGTATGTTGAGACTGATATTGACACAAGGACAATGGTAGCCTTATCTAGACAGTTCTTGGCAGCAAGGGGCAATATCAAAAACGAGGTCTTACCCAAGGATTTGTTTATTGTTCCCTCCAAGTCCTCAAAATATGACAATCTTTATGTTTTTGTTTCCAAAGAAGGTAGTTTTGATGAGGTTCATAAATGGGTAGATAATTTTTTGAGTAATTAATTTTTTTCGAGCTTAAAAACGCCCCTTTTATTTATTAGTGTTAAGTTTTTATCTGTAAGATCGATTTTTTCTATAAAATAAACAGGCCTTTTTCCTAAGTAATATTTTGCTTTTTCTTCCCAATTGTTCTGACCATCATTAATAATAAGAACATCTGGTCTTGTCTTTTCGACCTTTTGTAGATACCAAAGCGGAGTGGAATAGCTCCACCACGAGAAGATAACAGCGTTTGGTTCAAGATTGTTCAAAGTTGAAGTAGCCCAGTTTCTTGCGTGATAGTTTTTACTTTGGTTTATGTTCTTGTAGTTTTTCAAAATATTGTTACTAATAGGAGCAATTAATAGAAGGGCGATCAAAAAATTTAGCCCGAGATTTGTAAATTTGAATTTGCCTATTTTATTTCTAATGATTAGTTCTAGATTTCTAAGAAACATGTTAAGAAAATACGCTGTTGAGAGAAAAAGTAAAAGAAGATTGGTTAGGAAATATCTTTCTATTACCGCGTTTTGATAATTTGCTGAAAAGAATAGATTCAAGAGAAAAAGAGGGAGAAGCGCCAAGGCAAGTTTTTCTTTGATGACAAAGACAACTAGTCCGAAAATGGAGGTCAAAAATAAAAAACGGCCCAGATTTTTCTCAAGTAACCTGACTCCATTGGCTAAACCGACAAGAAAAAGTTTGTTGATCTTGAGACTTGTCTGAGGTGAAAAATCCTGTCCAAAAACATATCTTATAAAGTTGTGAGGATTTTCAAGATTGTAGTCTATGGTATAGGCTCCTTTGAAGTGATAAATAATTGGGATAACAAGATAAATCAAAAGAGGAATAAAAACTAAAGCGTTAGCTGTCACCTTTTTCTTAAGAGGAATCTTAATAAACAGCAAAGTTAAGATAAAGGTAGGCAAGATAAAAATTGATAGCAGATGATTAGTAAGGGAAAGGCCGAGGATAAGGGAGAGAAGGTAAAGCTTTTTATACTTCTTTTTGATTATTATTAAGCTTTGAATATAGATGAAAAGTGAGACAAGAAAGAAGTGAAGCGTGTGCGGATCAGCTCTTGTCGAGGTTGACCAAAGGAAGGGATTTGTACCAAGAATAATGGGAACAAAAAGTGAGAGAGTGATATTTTTGGTAATAATAAAAATGGTTTTTGAGACAAAATATAGGGCAAAAATAGAAAGAAGTGCTGAGAGAAGATTAGCTCGATAGGCAATGTTGCCGATAGGTAAAAAAGAGGTAAATATTTTAAGCAAGATAATATAAAGCGGATAGCCTGTCGGGTGCGAGATATCAAAAGTATAACCAATTGTCTGAAATTCCCCAGTATCCCAAAAACCAACATCAGGTAAAAGAGTTTTTAGGTAAAGGAAAAATACTAAGGTAGATGGAATCAAGAAATAGATATTTTTCTTCCAATTCAGTAACTTGGAGAAAGGCATGGTTATAGTTTACTATTGCCGGATGTATATTATCCAAATCGGTTTTCTTTCCAAATCATAGATAGACTGCACTTGGTAGTAGCTTTTTGGGGCTTCTACTTGCGGTCTTAGAACTAAGATTTTTGAGGTTAAACATCTTGGGTCGTTTCTATCATAGACAATTTTGTATTTATTATTCGCGCCTAGGTAAAATTTGATTAGTGTTTCTTCATGCCAGTAGTCAATATTAGTTAAACACATACTATCGTTGTTGTTAGAGTGTTCTTTTATGAAAGAAAAAATTTCCCTTTGCCCGTATTCCCAGTATCCTTGAGAATTTTTGGGATATTCGCTGAAGTATTTTATCAAGAAGTTTGATGATTCTAGAGAAAAAGTAACTAGGAAAAATGCAACGAAAATCCCTGAATATTTTCGAAATTTTTGGGTTATGAAGAATAGACCCAATCCTGACAAAATGGTGAACAAAGGTGCTCCTATGAGAGTTCTTGTTGCATGGGGAACTCCGTCATTAGTTAAGCTGCCACCTAGAGGATAGATGAGAAGCATTATAAGAATTAATCTAAATTCGTTCTTCTTGATGTTTTTAAAGGTTGTAAATATTCCTATTAAAATCAAAGGTAACATTATCCAATAGATCTCGCCTGTTCCAGTACCATGTCTTAAATTTGGGTCGCCTGATATGAATAAAAAATTAGGGCTGAAGTGTTTGATGTAATTATGGGCGAATATTTTTATTGATTTATGATTTATGCCTTCTGCAAAAGTGCTAATCCTTTTCGCTCTTTCGTGCATTAGAGTTTCTTTTGCTGAAGTTGTTATGAAAGGTGTTATAGTGGCAGAAAAGATAATAATACTTATTACCACTCTTTGACGGTATCTGTTTGTTTTTTTCCAGAACAATATAATGAGTATGAATAAAAAAATAGGCGCGTAAAATTCCATTGACCGATAGGCATAGACACCAAGACCTAATATTAATGATGACAAATAAAGGAGTATAGGTTTATCGTTTTCTTTAGAATATAGCTTAAAAAGAGCTATTGGAGTGAAAAGAAAAAAGGTTAGTAAGGATGGCTCCCAGCCAACACGACTGAAGTGAATACTCCACGGTGTAAAGGTATAGAAGATGATTATAAAAAAAGATATCTTTACGTTATTGAATAATAACTGAGATAAAAAAAATATGGTAACTATAGATGCGGTTCCAAAAATTACGGCTGGAAGTCTTATTGCAAGAATTGGATTGCTTTTAATGAAGAGGGATGTGATATAAGTTAGATATCCATAAATTGGGGGGTATAGCTCCAAACGGTTGTAAAAGAATATTCTTGCTTTTCCATCAATATCTTTGCCGGTTTCGATCATACTTTTTGCTGAAATGAAACCTTTGATCTCATCACTGAATAATTCTGGAGGATTTTTGATGATATTAGTAATACGGACTAGGAATCCTGCTGTAATTATGGTAATTAACAGAAGTTTGTTTATGTTTTTCATCTTTAGAATTCTACCCATCCATTTCTTATCCAGACTATTCCCCACAGATTAACGATAATCGAGATAATAAGCAGCAACCAATGCATCTTTTTTAATCTTGTTTTTGCGATCCCCTTTGTGGTTAGAAAAAAGAGGAAGGGATAAAAATCAACCGCAAAGCGGTAGCCAAATTGAGTGAATCCTGTACTGCCGTGGCTAAAGATGATAAGGGAAATAAGAAAAATGGAAAGCCACGCTAGTTTTACTAATTTTTCTTTTAGAGGGGCAAAAAGAGAGAAGATAAAAGCTGGAGTTGTAAGCCAGATAGCCATTCCTGCCCAGGAGGGAATTATGTAAGGGAAAGAATCCTTAATCTTAGGTAGTCCTAGAAGAAATATTTTTAGATGAGATGGAATATAGGTGATGTTAACAAGGCCCTTTTGGTACCAAGGCTCATCAAATATGCCGGGAATTTTTGCGTAGCCAACATCAAAGATGGTGTTGTAGCGGATGAAATTATAGAAACTGTTAAAAGCAAAAAAGGGAAGAAAACCTAAAAGGAGTTTTAGATAGTCATTTTTTGTTTTTGATCTCATTCCTA
>Ga0078972_1013650_pt1 | contig 13279 bp, 13 predicted proteins | sample YelNatPaOPGAMG01_FD_67568 | JGI IMG/M metagenome (GOLD analysis project Ga0078972, IMG submission 67568) | Hot spring thermophilic microbial communities from Obsidian Pool, Yellowstone National Park, USA - OP-RAMG-01 (SPADES assembly) (version 2) | ecosystem: Environmental > Aquatic > Thermal...
TACGCTACCTGCAGACGCTGAGCCAGATTGCGAGCGACAAGACCTCCACTGTTGTCTTTCCGTTTCCCCTGGACTGGATCAGGAGTTTCCAGAAAACATCCCCTTCTGAGAAATAGAGTGACTTTTGGGTTTCACTGAGGGCCCGCCTTTTTATTTCAAGGTATCCGGATTTGAGTGTGTTTCAGACAAGCCGAGGAGCCCCTGTCATTTTGATCAAAAACCGGATTTGTCTTCTGAACGCCCGAACACCTTCCATGACGTCCAATCATGCAAAAGAAACGCATGGTTCTTACCGTCCACTCTTCAACCTTTCCCACTGGATTCGTCACCAATTTGTGCCAGCAGATCCCTGACACCAATCTCGGTCAGTTTTTCCGGAGTATGGAGGGCATCATTCCTGATGATACGGGCGTGATGCCAGAGACCTGCAGTGAATCCGTCAATTATTGCGGCTCCGTGGAGACGGTTGATGAGTTCTTTCAGGTCGATATACTCCGGAGATTCGTGGAAGGTCTTTTGATAAAGCCTCCGGATCTTCTGCTCAAGGCAGAATCCTGCCAGCTGCGCGGATAGGCGAAGATTGACCGGGAAAAGGGACCGGGCAAGCCGAACATCGGATAGGTCAAGGAGATGAGCCATATTCCGTAATCGCAACCCTTCCATGAAAGCATCCCGATAGAACGCTTCCCGAATGTCTTCCGAATCATGGATCCCGTAAACCCGTTCGTGCAAAACCCAGACCGCCATGTTCACTTCGGCAATCGTTCGGAATCCGGGGTAATGTTGACGGATTTCCTCAAGGTTTTCGAGATAATTGATATAGGTTTCCGAATCCCTGTGCCCTCGGCGAACTTCAAGGATACGGGCCATCGGAGGGCTATAGATGGCGAAATGTTCTGGAATGACGAAACGGAGAATGACAGAGACGATTTCGATATTCCGGAAAACTTCATAGAGAGTCTGGATCAGGGCCTTTCTTTTCCGGATATGGTGCCAGAAGTCAATGTCTCCAGAAACCTTTCCAAGGCGCCGGATGATCGCTTCGGGATCGGGGGGAGCCCAGTGGAGGTCGTAGATCCAAAAGTTGTTTTCGCGAATGCGCTGGACATCCTCCCAAGTGAGCCGACCATCCCGCCTGACATGGGCCACGAGTTCTTCGATTCGCGGAAGGTCATAACGCATCCCGTATTTGAGGTACGTGACCTCAGGGTAGTCACTGAGGCAGCGAAGCAGATAATTTTTCTCCAATACTCTCTCCTGGGGACGGCTTTCTCTGCCTCCCGTGATCCGGAGTGAACCACACCTCCGGAAAAACAGACCGGCCTTTGACCGAAAAATGGTTGTTTCTCGGAGAATTGGAAATGTGTATTCAAGGGTTCGGATTGGATTTAAAAGTACAGGATAGGGGAAAAAAATTCAAATGATGTGTAATATGATTGAGATTCCAGAAGATGAAATGAAAGAAGAACACCGGTGACAATTTTTGGACGAGGTCTAGATTCCCGGGAGAGCTATCAACATGGGTCGAAGCAATCGTGAACAGTGTTTATCATAGTCGAAGAATGGCTGATTGCCATCAGCTCTCAGGAGGTTTGACCTGTCGGCAGGAAGAGCGGGAGGTTCGCAACCTTGCCACCGGAGTCATGAGGCAATTTTTGTGTGAGGATCGTTCTCACGGAACCTTCATTGGTGACCGTTGACCATTTTTCCCGAAAAGAATTTTCTGAAAGAAGGCTGAGGTTGAGACGGATCCTGGTTTGCATGACGGGCAAGTCGCCCCAGGTTGTTACCGAAACCCTCTATGCCCTTGCGCGACGTCCCGATCCTTATATTCCGGATGAAATCCATCTTATCACGACAATTGACGGAGAAATTCTCGCCCGGAAAACGCTTTTGGACAGGGAGACAGGGGAACTCTGGCGACTTGTGCGCGATCTCTCCCTGCCACTCACTCCGGGCCAGGTTTGTCTTTCGGGACTTCTCAGCCGGGATGGAGAGAAACTTCCCGACATCCGCACGGTCGAGGAGAACGAGGATGCGGCGGACGGAATTCTGGGAAAGATCCGGGAACTGACATCAGATCCCGATACGACGGTCCACGTGTCGATGGCCGGTGGAAGAAAAACGATGGGCTTCTATGCCGGATACGCTCTTTCTCTTTTTGGAAGACCCCAGGATCGATTGTCCCATGTCCTTATTTCACCCACTTTCGAATTTGTTCCCGATTTCTTCTACCCCTCTTTACGACCAAATGAAAAGATAATTCGGACTGCAAATGGGGATTTACTCGACGCATATGATGCTACTGTCACCCTGGCGGAGATTCCACTGGTCTATATTCGCCATGGGTTGCCGTCCGATCTCCTTCAGGGGGAGGTGGGTTTTTCCGAGTCGGTCAGGACGGTTCAGAAGGCTTTCCGTTCTCCGGAGCTGTTGATCGACATCAAAGAAAGGCGCATAAGGGTCGGTGGAAAGATCATTTCTCTTTCACCGACCCAGCTGTCTTTTCTGGCGTGGTTTGCTTTAAGAAGGATCAATGGGGAACCACCGGTTCATTACCCAAAATGGGGAACACGTAATCAGGAATATGCCAGGGCCTACCTCTCCGTCTACCGGCAAGTTGTGGGTGAGTTTGGCGGAGCCGAACGGACAATCAAGAATCTTTCAGAAGGCATGGAGCAGGAGTTTTTCGCACAGACAGCGTCCAAGCTGAACCAGCACCTCAAAAAAATTCTGGGTCCGGAGGGTTCTCGTCCCTACCGGATCGAAGGGTCCGGGACACGTTTCAAAACCTATTCTTTGTCTATTGCCCCGGAATACGTGCGTTTCTGTCCTATCGATGGGGAATCCTCTTCCGGATAATGGAAACAGCAAGGCCGGGAGGTTTTGCTTGTCTATGGAAACGAATGGAGAACATGCGATCGGCAACAAGATGAAAGGTTTTGCTAGAACCTCTGTCGCGCCCGGGACCTAACCGCCTGTTTGTTGATTGTTTCAGTCCAGGCGGGGGGTCAAGAAAGTCCATGGCTTTGCTGGTATTGTCCGGGGGACTGTCCTGTCCGACAGTGCTGAAGACATCCGGATTCTTTTTTTCGCACATTACGCCTGAATGTAAGGAGAATGCCAGGCGGGCGATTCCTCCCCCACTGCTCGTCTTTCACGATCCGGTGCCATCAGGTTTCCTTTCGTTGTCCACCATTTCCGTCCATTCTAAACCTTCCATTCGGAAGCCTTTTCTGCCAAACGCGATCGAAAATATTCCGCTGGCTTGGGGGAGTTCATTCCGGTCTGTCTGGAGCCTGTCCCCATTTTCTCTGGCATGGTCATGCTTGTTTAACACGGAGCGTTCGTCTTTTTTAAGGTTGTCAGGATGTTTTCCAACCCCGTGGCAACATTGCCAAAAAAGACATGGGTATCCTCTTTTTGCAAGGATGAAATCCACAAACAAGGGAGCCGTTGGATGGGGGGTTGAATCGGGAAAAGGAGGGAAGATGGCTATACCCACCGACTTGAAAGAGTTAACGAGAGTGCTGGAAAGACGGTCTCTTCCTCGGACAAGGTCCTGGCAGGGGGCGGGTGTTTTCATCGCCTTGCCGATTCCTCCGATGCAGAAAGAAAGGGGGGATGTCCGGACGGACCCTGTTTTTGTGGTGACAACACCGCATGCGTGTGAGGTTTCCTGGTTTTTTTGCGTGTTAGGAGATTCGTTTGGCAAAGACCGGAGGTTGGACGGTTGCTCGAAAATCAAATTTTTTTGGCGCCTGGCCCGGGTTGCCTGCCGTCTGATTGCCGCTGAAGGACCGGAAATCCCCGCACGTTTTTTGTGTGCTGGCGTTCTACGGGAAGCTTTTCGAATTTACGGGGAGATGGAAGAGGGAAGTTTCGGAAGATCGAATCGTGTCGGAGAAGAGGTCTCCGACAATGGCGGAGCAAAGCCGTCACATGCCCCCTGTCCGGAAGATACAAGGTCGTTTTTCCAGGAACTTGGAATCGACATTGATCGGAAAGATTGATGCCCGTTCGAGAGGTTCCGGTTCGCCTCAGGTCAGGGATTGCTCCTGCGGTTTATTGGAGCGCCAGGACTTGTTCGAGGGACTTCAAAAAGACGGCAGGTCGCTGTTCCAGACCGGGGGACAGACTCCTTCTCCCCTCCACCAGAAAATGGGGGTCCCTGGAAACCGGATGATTTTGCTCCCCCCCTTCAGGTCCCCGAATGGGTTGGCAACCTTGCCAACCCAACCAGACAAAAAAGAACATGGCAAACTAATCCGTGAACACAGTGTACACATGGGAAAGGGAAGTCGATTTTTCTGTTCGATTACCGATGTTGGACGGTGATCCAACCCGGCGGGGTGAGAAAACGTTTCGAAGGCGGCAAAACCCCCTGTGAATAAGGGTTCAAGAGCCACGGGAGCATTTTTCCGGAAATTGTGTGGGGAAAATCTGGCGGGAGGAAGCATGTCCAGGAGGAGGGTGGTTTTGACGGGAATAGCCATTTCCGGTGTTTTGCTCTCCAGCTGCATGTCTGTCAACAGGGAAAATCCCGTCACTTCTTTTCCCGGCCAGACGCACGACACTCTCCGGAAGATGCAAATAGCTCAAGCCGCCCCTCTCAGGGAGCACCCCTCTTTATCGCCCTGTTCCCTTGTCACTTGGTCCGCCGACCGGAGCACCATGCATTTTATTGCGGAGGGCAAAGGGATCGGAGGGGAACATGACGGTCCGGATGAGGTTCTCCGTATCGCCAGGGACATGGCGCTCTCCCGGGCGCTGAGATGCAGCGGGGAACGCCGGATCATCTCCAGTTTTTTCGACGATACATATCGGATCGGGGGACATGAAGGGCAGGTGATCGACCGGGAGATTTTCGAAACGCTTGAGTCCCAGTCAAGTTATGAGGTGACATCCCGATCCTGCCAGATCGCTGAAAAGAATCTTTTATGCCGCGTGACGCTCCGGGGAACAATGCAGGTCGTACGACATGATCCCACCTTCCGGATCCGGACAGAAGGATTTGGAATAAAGGTCTACAAAACAGGAGAGGTCATGCGGGCGCGGTTCAGACTGACGAAACCCGCCAACGTCTATCTTTTTGATGTGGATGAGAATGGTCAGGCGGCGTTGCTTTTTCCGAACGCGCTTCTGGATGTTCCGAAGAATCCGCTGCCAGCGGGTAAATGCATTGTCTATCCGCCGGAGGGAATTCAGGGGATTCGGCTGGTGGCATCCCTTCCACCCGGGAGAAAGAGAACGCTCGAACACCTCTGGGTAATAGCCCTGCGGGATTTTGAACTGATGGCGCCGGGTGAGATTGGAAAGATTCGGAGCGAGAGAGGAGATCTACTGATGGTGGGAAATTTTCGTAAAAACATTTTGGGGCGGCTCTACCGGATGAACATTCCGGGCCGGATGTGGACCATGCGGGAGATCCCCTTCGAAATTGTGGAGAATCCACATCCCGGATTCAGACGGACCAACATCAACAGGGGGGAAAGGCCATGAAAAAGGGAAAGCTGATTGGGGGCTTGATCGTGTTGGCAGGTATTCTGGGCGGGTGTGCGCATGCGCCTTCGGAAAATATGGACACCAAAAACAATGACATATTTCGCCAGTCTCCGGATTGGGTGGTGAAAGGTTCGGGCGCGATGCACGCAGAAAAAGGCCGGGTCCTTTACGGAGTCGGTTCTTCCCAGGGAGTCCAGAACATCCCGCTGGCGATCGAGGATGCCAACCTGAGGGCCCGCGCAGCCCTTTCCGCCGTCTTTTCGATTTACGTTGACCGCCTTCAGCGAGACTATACGCGCTCTCTGGGTTCGGGGGAGCGTCTGGCCCAGAACGACGAATCCCAGGGGATCGAAGTTCCGCTTGAGGGTTTTACCCATATGGAGCTCAAGGGCTCACAGATCGTGGATCACTGGCAGGATCCAAAGTCCGGGACGATTTTTTCCCTGGCCGCTATTGACATGAAACAGTTTTCGAAAGATCTCAAGGGATATAAACAGATGAGCGCCCAAATGAAAGAAAGAATCCTGAAAGACATGGATCAGGCCTTCGACAAGCTTCACCAAGCTGAAAAAACGCACAAATAGCGCATCAATTTCGGGGAAAGGACGATCGATGAAGTTCTGGGCGACCGGATTCTTTTGGGTCGGATCACTCTTTTCTGTTCTTTTTCCTCCTTTCGCTTTTGGATCGGAAAGCTTGTCGGTTTCCGCCAGACTTTACCGTCAGGACAGTCCGGGCGTGGTCGTGGTCATGGGACTTTCACGGCGCGGACGGGGGGCGATGGGATCGGGGATTGTTATCAGGAGGAAGGGGCTTATCCTGACCAACGCCCATGTCATTTCTTCTCTCGGAGGGAAGATTTATCCGGTCGTGAGGGTTTATTTCCGTCCGCGTCACGCGACGGGAAATGTTCATCTGGACCTGAGTCGTGGAATAACGGCCCGCGTCAGGAAAATCAGTTTGCACCTGGATCTGGCTGTCCTTTCGGTCGACAGGCTTCCGGAGGGTATTCACGCCCTTCCCCTGGCTTCGTCCGAAAAAATCGGACCAGGATTTCCCGTCCTGGCGATCGGTCATCCGGAACAGGGTGGATTGTGGACCCTGACAAAAGGGATTATCAGCGCCCGCATCAACGATTTTGGCGGGATTAAGGGCAAGAATGTTTTTCAGACCGACGCCTCCATCAACCGGGGGAATTCGGGAGGTCCTCTCCTTGACCTTCGAGGGAGGGTGATCGGGATCAATACGGCTATCGCTCGGAAGTCTGCAGATGGCCTTGCGATTACCAGCGTCAATTTTGCCATCCGTTCCGATGTTGCCCTGCGTTGGCTGGGTCGGGAAGGGGTTGGTCTACCTGCCGTATCTCCGGAATCCGGAAAAATGTTTCCCCTGCCCCTTTCCTCTGTTTCTGGGGCCAAGGAGCCCCGAATCATCACGCCCGACCGTCCGGTCAACCTCTCCTTCCGGGAAAGGGATGCGATCGCTTCAGAAAAAAAGGACCTGCAAGGGATGGGGGACCAAATGGAAGAGGTGATTCGAAAAAAATTGGGAAAGAACCCGGAAATCCAGAACCCCTGAATCTCTTCCTGGCATTTCCCGGGTATGTTTTTGAAAATGGAACCGGTCCTTATCTTGTCCGGACCGGGAATGTGAACAAAAACCGGATAGGTGATTCAGGGCGTGGGTAGGCGGGCCCCATTTTGTTTTTTGTGGGCAACATTACTTGATTCCTGCTGACCAGGCCAAAGGGTGGACCCAGGATGCAAGTGAAAGACAAGAAGTCTTGTGATTGTTTCCGGTATTTGTCAACCGCACTGGGTACAGGGGCTTTTTTCCTGGCGACATTCTTTTTATTTTCCTTTGACAGGGCCAGTGCGAATGGACATCCCCTTGTCCCGGACAAAACGCAGATTTCTGAAATCCGTTTGCAAGCCCGTGCCGGAAATGATTCAGCCGAGAACTCCTTGGGAAACCTCTACTACGATGGACGAGGGGTGAGAAAAAGCTTCAGAAAGGCGGCGTTCTGGTTCAGAAAATCGGCCTTGGCCGGCAATCCATCGGCTGAAAAAAACCTGGGGTGGATCTTGTTGCGGGGGGAAGGTGTCTTGAAGAACCCGGAACAGGCGGAAAAATGGTTAAATCGCGCGGCGGAAGCCGGAAATGCCCGAGCGATGAATATTCTGGGCAGCCTGTATCTTTCGAAGAAAAGGGAGCCTGCGAAGGCGGCCCGCTGGTTTCTGAGAGGTGCACGGGCCGGGAATCGGGAAGCCCAGTTTAACCTGGGCTCCCTGTACGACCTGGGTCTGGGACTCCCGTTAAGTTATGAGAAAGCCGCCTTCTGGTGGAAAAAGTCGGCTCGTCAGGGGGATACGACAGCCCAGACCGCTTTGGGTGGCCTTTACGAACGGGGACAGGGGGTGCCCAGAGACTATGGAAATGCAACTTACTGGTACAGGGTGGCCGCTTCCGGGGGGAATCCTTTGGCACGGGAAAGCCTGTCTGTCGGCCCCTGGTCACCGGTCATGCGGAAAAATACGCCCCGATCCCAACGACCTTTGGCAAAATCCGGGCCCGTGCCGGTTTCAGTGTCGGTTTCCGGGGATGCAGTCATGAATGCGGGAATGCAGGCGATGGTCGCAAAACTTCAGCGGGAAGTGGCGCTCTTTGTTGAATCGCGCAAGGAGAAGCGCGCGCCCGTATTCCATACTTCGGTCGACCATCCTGACTACCGGAGTCCGGAAAAGAAGGAGGATTTTGCCGTGGTTGTAGGGATCGAAGACTACCCCGGAACGGTCCCGGCTGCTCCCTTTGCCAATCGGGACGCCCGTTCGGTCGTTCGTCACCTTGAAGCCCTGGGGATTCCTTCCGAGCATATCCGGCTTTTGAATAACGGTATGGCGACACGGGGAGGACTGGATGCGTCTGTCTTGTGGCTTTCAAAAAACGTGCTCCCCGCTTCGACCGTCTACTTTTATTATTCAGGACACGGGGTTTCCGGTGGCCGTCATGGCCCGTCGCTCGCACCGTCAGGGGTGGATCCGTCAGATCTGGCGGATACCGGTTATTCCCTGAACCGTCTTTACCAAAATCTGGGAAAAATCCAGGCCCGGCGGGTGATTGTCATCCTGGATTCCTGTTTTTCCGGTGCCGGGCCCAGGGCTCTCCCCACTCCGGAACGGCCAGTGCTGGTGGAAAGGACGGGCCCTTTGTCGACGGGGGTGGCTGTTCTCGCGTCTTCTAAAGAATTCCAGGCGTCGGGGGTTTACCCGGAAAAAGGGCATGGACTCTTCACCTATTATTTTTTGCGGGGATTGAACGGCCACGCGGGGAAGAACGGTCATATCACCCTGTCGGATCTATACCGATACCTCCGTTCACGGGTGGCCCGTTCAGCCCATCTTTCCCTTCAAAATCAGACGCCTACCCTGACGGTCGGAAATCCAGAGATCTCCCGGATGCGGCTTCGATAGATCCTCAAGAAGAATGGGGCTCCCATGACAACCATTTTGGCACTCGCTCCCTGGTATAGTCTGGTTTTTATGGTGGTCATGATTATGGCCTTTGTCTATCTCAATTTATTCGCGTTTGATGAAAAATGTGTCACCTATGGACCAGCCATTTTCACGACTGCAGGTATTCTCGGGACCTTCCTCGGTATCTCCATCGGTCTACTCCATTTTGATTCCGGCCATGTGCAAACGAGTCTTCCGTCCCTTCTTACCGGTATGCGGACCGCTTTCTGGGTTTCTCTCCTGGGAGTGGGAAGCTCCCTGTTTATCAAGATCCGCCATGCTTTTTACGGGATCCCGGAGAAGTTCCGGAAGGAGGATGATGGAGATCCAGTCGAAGAGCTGATCAAACATTCCGTGATGCTTCATCGCCTGGTGGGTGGACAGGACGGGATCTCCCTTTCCAGCCATCTGGACAGCCTCCGGAAAGAAAACCGTGAACAGTTCGGATCGCTTCAAAAATCTCTCGATCACTATGTGGAAAAGATGGCTGATGTCAATTCCAGGGTTCTTCTTGAATCGTTGGAAAAAGTGATGAATCAATTCAATGTGCAGATCAATGCCTTGGCAGGAGACAGTTTTCGGGAACTGGCGGGGTCTATCAAGAATATGGTCGAATGGCAGAACACCTACCGGGAGACCATGCCCCAAATTGTCCGCCAGCTCGAAGAGATGACATCCCGCCATCTCGAATTTACCGAAAATACCAGACAGTTCGGTGAGATCTTCGCCCGTGTCGGAGAATTGGTAAAGTCTCTCAATGACCAGCGTTCCCGGCTGGAAGCATCAATGACGATGCTGGGAAAACTGTTTGAAAGTGCCCAAACAGCGCTGCCGGGGATGGAGAAGAAAATCCTGGAGCTTTCCGGACAGATGGAAACTGGGGTGCGTGCAGTGACGGAACAGACGGTCCAGAGCATCGCGGATGCCCGAAAGGCTCTTCTTTCTTCCGTGGAGGAAACAAACGCGGAGATCAATGCCCAGATTGCCGGACTGGTCAAGAAAACCCAGGAACAGGTTTTGACGCTCGATGTGGCGCTTGAAAAAGAACTCACCCACTCTATCGAAAGTTTGGGCCGCCAGCTGGCGGGATTGTCCCACCGGTTTGTCGCTGATTATGGGCCGCTCGCAGATCGTCTCCGTGCCGTTCTCGAAATAGCGGAAAGGACACAAAAGCATGTTTCGTAAAGGGATCGGACGTGGGCAAGATCTCCGGGAAGATCACTGGATCCCTCTTTCCGATCTCATGACCGGGCTTATGATGATTTTCCTTCTGGTTGCGGTTTCCTACATGTCGAGTGTCGAGCTCACAAACTACCGGATTCGCCAGATTGCCGTCCGGTACGACGAGGTGCATAACTCTCTCTACCGCGATCTCCAGCGGGAGTTCCAAAAGGATCTCCCTCGATGGGGAGCGGAGCTTCATCGGGATCTTTCCATCCGTTTCCGTGAACCGGATGTCCTGTTCGATACCGGTTCAGATGTCCTGAAACCCCGGTTCCGGAGTATTCTCGAAGACTTTTTCCCCCGCTATATAGCCATTCTCTCATCGAAGAAGTACCGGAAATCGATTTCCGAGATCCGGATTGAGGGTCACACGTCGAGTTTCTGGAACAAGGATATTACGGGATCGTCCGATCAGGCCTATTTCAATAATATGGCTCTCTCTCAGGCCAGGACCCGGTCAACCCTTGCGTACGTGTTGGGATTGCCAGCCGTTTCCAGAGAGAAGGCCTGGCTCAAGGCCGAGCTGACAGCAAATGGTCTTTCCTCTTCTCACCTGATCTTCGGCAGAAAAGGTTTGGAGGATTCCGCTGCCTCCCAGCGTGTGGAATTTCGTGTCCGGACGGATGCCGCTTCCCGTATCGCAAGAATTATCGAGGTCAGCAGATGAAATTGCCCGACTTTACCAGTTCGGAGATCTACAATCGGCTCAGAAGTCTGATGGGGGCTGAATTGGGAGTATTTTCGGGGGTAGAGGGAGGATACAGGCTGTCGGAAGAAGAAATCGAACGACTTGCCCGGACCGGTATCGAGGTTCCGGTGGAAAAAGTTCAGATCTTTGAAGATGTTACCTTGGGTTACAAGAACAGTCGGGTCATACTTTATATACGAGAGGCGCATCTTCAGCCAGAATTCATGAGTTTTTCCGGAGGAAGACTGGCGCCGGAGCAAATTCCTCCAGAACCTGAGGAGGAAAAACTCCCCCGTTACCATGTCGCTCTCTGTTCAACGCTCGATAAGATGAGAAGCCTGGGAAGAAGCTACCGGTACGTGGTGGCGACAAGAGAGGACGGAATTTTTGAACTTGTGCTCCAGGGCCGGAAATTAGAACGCCGATTGAGGGTTTGCAAGAACTGTCTTTCCGTTCTGAACTGGAACGGGTATTCAGGGCTGGTTGACCCTGTTGCCAAGGAACGCACAGTAAGGGAATTTTCAATCAGGGAATTCTATGCGAAGTATGGACGAGGCTCTTCGATTGCCGTGAGGAGTTTGCGGGCTTGACCAAGCTGAACTGCTTCCCCTGATCTTGTGATGAAGACTCATCTTGATCGATCTGAACAACAGCCACCTTTGCTCTGTAATGCTTGAGGTCTTTCCGACTCTCCGGTCCGCTCAAGGACCTGCTTTCTTCCTCCCTTCCGATTCCAGTCTGGTGTGAGGAAGGTTCGTCCGGGTCGTCTTTCTCCTTCTTCAACCCAATGGGTCATTATGCGCGAAAGCGCACGTAGTAACGGAGATTCTCCGACACGAAAGGGAATTCCGATATCTCCTCTGTCAATCAAGCTATTGTCATTCAATAAAATTTAAAATGGCATGCATATTGCCAAGCATGAGACCCCCTCAGGATGTTTTTTGCTCACTGATCCGTTCGGAGGGGGCGACCCGTTCCAAAGGAGACCGACATGTTTTCATTTTCATTTGCTTCGGCCGCCTCGGCATTTCTTCTGATTCTCCCATGGCCCCTTTTGGCCACCGGAATCCTCTCCGGCTTCGGCGTGGCGGACCGTCACCCTCTCCTCATGAAAAGGGCGACGACGGTTTCGGCCGGGTTCGCCCTGGTCGCCGCTCTTATGGCCATTCGCACCCTTGGCTTTCGTTTCCCCAGTTCAGTATCGATGCATTGGTGAAGATGCTTTCGAAGATCGGAATCCATGTGGATGTGAATGTGAGTGCGGCATGAGAGGTGCTCTTTATCTCGGATATGAAGACAATTTCCGATCAACTGCTTGATTGCCCCATAACTACGAATTAAACGAATTTGACGGATAAAGCCAACTGCAACCATTTCGAGAGAAAATTAAGATACGAAGAAATACGAATTTAGGTCTTTCCTCAGTCGTATCTTTGAACATACATCTTTTTTGTTGTATCCTGTTTTCGTGAAGAGCCGGGAACTGATGCGTATTCTCAAAGAAAATGGATGGGTTCTGGATCGCATCGAGGGGTCCCATCATATTTTCATGAAGGATGGTCATCGCTCTGTTCCCGTTCCTGTCCACAAAGGAAGAGAAATTACGAAAGACATGGTTCGACGGATTTTGAAGGAGGCAGGAATCTTATGAAGATCTCATATCCTGTAAAAATTGAAAAGGGAAGCGAAGAGGAATATCTGGTCCAGGGACTCGCTCCATTGGACAACGTATTGACCTATGGAATGACCCTTTCTGAAGCGCTCGACAACGCCCGGGAAGCTTTGACAGGGATATTGGGGTCGATGCTTGATCATGGGATGGATATTCCGGATCCTTTTGTCCAGGAAGGAAAACAGGAGGGAGTCTACTGGATCGAGCCCGCTCCAAAAGTCGCTATTCCGATCTTGATCCGCAAGGCTCGCATCGAATCCGGTCTGACGCTTGAAGAATTGGCACAAAAAGCCGGAGTCGCCTACCAGCAGGTTCAGAGATGGGAGCGATCCGGAACCAATCCAACGGTTTCATCATTGGAGAAGGTTTTCAGGGCACTGGATAAGAAGCTTGAGCTTTCGGTAGCGTAATATGAAATTACCCCACCTACCGACGAACTGCTCAGTCTTGTGAAAACGAACGGGAAGTCTCGTCATGGCGAGAATCTGTGTCCACCATGAGCGAGAATCCCCGTCCATCATCCCGAGATTCCCTGTCCACTTTCGCAAGACTGAGCAGCCAGAGGTCGACCGGATACTGGCTGGTGACCAGGGTGGATCGGGTCTCCCAGCGGTCCTCGAGGATCTCGAGGAGGTCGTGGCGCTGGTCCTGGGTGAGGGGCAAAAGACAGAGATCGTC
>Ga0078972_1013652_pt1 | contig 13277 bp, 11 predicted proteins | sample YelNatPaOPGAMG01_FD_67568 | JGI IMG/M metagenome (GOLD analysis project Ga0078972, IMG submission 67568) | Hot spring thermophilic microbial communities from Obsidian Pool, Yellowstone National Park, USA - OP-RAMG-01 (SPADES assembly) (version 2) | ecosystem: Environmental > Aquatic > Thermal...
TAATTCTTAGTTGAACACGATAATCCAGATAATTCTGGTTTGGTGAATTAGCATTCGTTGTGGGATAACTTTCTTTGTCTAAAACTTCTCCATTTTTTATAGCAAATCCTCTAACACGAATGTCACCACCAAGAGTTATCTTCGTCTGTCCTTTTGCTACTGCTGCGGTTGTGTCTGAAGGAATCTCTGCTGGCGCAGAATAACTAATGGCTACAAAACCTAAAAGCAAAACCACTGCTGATAAAATACCTGCATACTTTTTCAACTTCCTAACCTCCTTAATAGTTAAATTACACCGCCAATGGCAGTGTTACTGATGCGAAAGTTCACAAATCTCTTTCTTTTGCTCTTGATGCTTAGTAACAAATTTCAATGCCTTAGTTGTACATTTTGTTACACAGGCAGGTTCTAACCCCTGATCCACTCTGTCTTTACAGTAATCGCATTTTACAACTTTTCCAGTTTCTTTGTTCCATTGAGGTATTTCCCACGGACAGGCTGTTATACAGGCTTTGCAACCATCACAAAGGCTTTGCTCAACAAATACAATTCCATCCTTTGAACGCTTCTGCATTGCACCTGTTGGGCAGGCTTTTACACATTTTGGGTCTTCGCAGTGAAAGCAAGTCTTAAATACAAATTTCTGTCTTGGTAATCCTCCGATTAGCTTGATTTCGGATTCTATAATTCTACAAAGTCTTGGACCAACAGGAAGGTCATTTTTTGTTTTACAATGAACTTCACAGGCATGACAACCTATGCATCTTTCTGTATTCAGATATATGTGATATTTACTCATTAATGCACCTCCTGAGGCTTTCTTACCTTGACAAAACATTCAAAAAGAGCACCAGTGTGGCTTCCATAAGCCATTTTTTCAAAAGCCCCCTTAAGAAGCCTGCCCTCATTAAGACCCTTGCCATAAGAGCGAGTTTTAAGTGGAACTTCATTCTCAAATCCACGATACATAAATACAGCCTCTGGATGGATGAAAGGAGTTACCTTTGCCCTGATTTTTCCTGTATAATCATTAGAAGATACTTCAACAATATCTCCATCTTTTATGTTGAGTTTTTTAGCTACTTCTTCATTTATCCATAAATCATTCTCTGGTAGTATTTCATTTAAATATCTGTTATTGTGTGTTTGGACTTGCGTGTGAACTGCCATTCTGCCAAAAATAAGTCTAAATTCACCCTTTTGAGTATCTGGCTTTGGAGGTGATTGAAAATCAAAGAAATATGGAACTTCCCTTTCAGTCATCTTACTTGAAAGAATTTCTATCTTACCTGAAGGTGTTTTAAACTTAAGCTCATCTCTACTGTACATTACAGGATCTTTACAGAGGGCAACCTGCCCATTTTTATTGAAATCTTCAATTTTTATTCCAGTGTCTTGAAGTTGATAATTCCAGATGTCTTCTATTGTTTCATATGGCATGTATTCACCTGCACCGCAGGCTTTTGCAAGTCCTGTAAATATCTCCCACCTTGCCTTTGTATCATAGATTGGATTAATAGCTTTTCTTCTCATTATTAGAGTAGGCTTTGCACCCCTTCGCATACCAATTATGTCATCTCGTTCAAGATAAGTAGACTCTGGAAGAATTACATCAGCATACCAGGCAGTTGCTGAATAATTTGTGTCTATAGCAACAAGAAGTTCAAGTCCAGTTAAAATTTCTTTTATGTCTTTATGAGTAATACCCGCAAAAGGATCATAACGGTAAACAAAGAGCGCTTTTACTGGATAGGGCTTACCTTTTTTTATAGTTCTGAATAAATGAAGAATATGCCCTGCACCGTCATAAAGAAAACCTTTTCCTTCTTCAGCCTCAACTCTTTTGTCAGCAGGTGCAGGAATTCTCTCAAGAAGACTGTTAAGCCCCTTTACTCCAACTTCTTTTGGAGTTTTTGCTAAAATTAAACCACCCTTTTGTTCAATACTGCCAAGTAGGACATTCAAAATTATTACTGACCTCACAAAATAAAAGGCATCCATATACCTTGCTGCAAACCAACCAGGATAAAGGATTACTTTGGGACTGTCAGATGCAAGCTGTCTTGCGAAATTAATAATTTCGTAAGCTGGAATTCCTGTTTCTTTTTCAGCCCAATCTGGAGTATAGGGCTTGACAAAGTTTTCAAGCTCAGGAAGTCCTGTTACAAATCTCTCTACAAAGTCTTTATCAAAGAGATTTTCTCTTAATATTACATTTATTAATGCAAGATTTAATGCATAATCGCTTCCTGGTCTTATCTGGAAAAATTTTGTAGCCTTTGTAGCAGTTTTTGTTGCTCTTACATCAATATATGTTAGTTTTGCCCCATTTGTAAGACCTTTTATAATATTATTAGCCTCTCTTACTCCTAATGATTCAAGAGCATTTCTGCCATAAAAAACCATATGACGAGTATTTGAAAAATCATATCCAACTTCTGACCTTACATATCCAAGAAGAGTTTGATAAGCAAGGTCAACATTTTTTCTGCAGAAATCATCATGGTTAAAGTAATTTGGTGAACCAATTGCTCTAAGGAAACATCTCTGTATTTCACCAAATAATCCTGCACCTCTGTCAACAAGGGCAACTGATTTCTTACCATATTGAGCTTGAATTTTGCTAACTGCATCAGCAATATATGCAAAGGCTTCATCCCATGTTGCTTTTCTAAACTGGCCAGAGCCTCTTTCGCCAGTCCTTATCATTGGATATTGAGGTCTTTCAAAGTCATAAAGAAGAGAAAGTCCTGCAGAGCCTCTGGCACAGAGGCTTCTTTCAATGCCAGAAACATAGGGATTCCCTTCTATCCATGTAACTCTTCCGTCAGTCACTTCTACCTGTATCGGGCATCTAACTGAGCACATTCCACAGGTACTGAAAACAGTATGTTTCATTTTATTCCTCCTGCTTTAAAATATACCGAGAAGGCTCATAGCAAGAATTAAGAGACCAACAACCGCAGCTCTTTTTACAGCAATAGGGCTTATTCTCTTGGCTATTTTGGGACCAAGATATCCACCAAGTATTGCTGCTGGAAACATTATAAGAAACAAAATTAAATCAAAGTTTCCAAATCCATAGTGTCTTGCTGTTCCCATCAATGTATTAAAAAATATGGCAAGAAGAGAACTACCAACTACAACATACATGGGAAGTCTCATAAAAACTGTCATAAGTGGAACCATGAAAGGACCACCACCGAATCCAAACATGGATGACAGTATTGAAATAAGAAAAGCACCAGGAATACCTATGAATAAATTAGCTTTAAATTCCTGCCCCCAGAATTCTATTTTCATGATTAATTACCTCCTTGCTGTTTTTTCTTTGCTGATTCTTCAGCTCTTTTTTTGAATTCCTTTAAAATAGCCTGCTCTTTTTTGTTCTTTTCAAGATATTTTGGTGTTGTCTGCCATAACATTAATGCAGCAAGTATAATGAGAATCCAACCAAAAAGGAACTTATACTGGTCTAAGGTTATTAACTCTGTAAGTTTTGGACCAATAAATCCACCTGCTGCCGCTGCTATTCCCATAATAATTCCAAGCTTCCAGTTAATAAATTTAATCTTGGAATAGTTATAAATGCCTGTTGCCTGAGAAAATAAAACTGTGGGCATAACAGTTCCAGCAACAACTGTATGAGGAAGACCAAACATAACTAAAATTGGATTAAGAATAAAGCCTCCACCTGCACCCATCAATACACCGAAGGTTGTAATAGCAGCTGCAAGAATAAAGGGCCAGAAAATATTAACAGTTCTACCAGCATTTGGCAGATATACATTAGGAAATGATACAACATTTTCAATCACTAAAGGTTCGCTTTTTATATCTTTATCAACCTTTGCAACAACAAAGTATTTTCCAGGAGCAGTATTAGCAGGAAGTTCTACTTCTGCCTTAAAGGTTCCATCCTGTTCAATTTTTAACTTTGATGAAAAAACATTTCCAACACTTCTAAACTTTGCTTTAAGTAATTGCATTGACCTTTTCTTGTTTTCCTTTTCATCCATTGGCTCAAGTTTTTCTCCTCTTGAACCAATAATGCTTGCCCAGAGTGTAGTCTGATATCTGTCAATTTTAATTTTTGCAGGATAACCATAAACTGCATCAGCACCTGTGTTTTTTATAACTTCAGAAACACTCCATTTACCCTTTTTTGCCTTTGCATCTTCAAGAACTGATTTATATTTTTCTGGAACAATAAGTCTGTATAAAGCAGGCATATCATCAGTCATGTAAAATATGTAAGGTCTTTTACCTGTTTTTGGATCAGGGTCTGAATCAAGTCTTGCTGCTCTTACCTTTCTTTCTGAATAAACTTCAACATAGACATCCTTTCCTGCCGGTGCCTTTCCTGTTATTGTTATTTTTCCGCCACCTGAAAGCTGGGTTTTGTCAACCTGAATTGTAACAGTTTCCTTCTGCGTATCTTCTGTTTTCTTTTGCTCAGTATCATTTTGAGCATAACCTGAAACAGTAAAGCATGCAATAACAAGAGAAATTGTAATAAAGCTTAAAAGTTTTTTCATTTTCTCCACCTCATTGAAGTTATCTTACAATCAATACAGATTGGGTAGCATTGACTGCTACTTTCTGAGTAACACTTCCGAAAAGTGTTCTTTCAGTAGCATCCTTGCCTTTTGAACCGATGACTATTAAATCAAACCCTTTGTTTTTAGCATAATCAACAATTACATCTGCAGGTGTGCCCTCTAATATTAATGTTTCACCTTTCACTCCCTGTTCATCCATTATTTTCTTTGCAGAATTAATATTTCCCTCTGTTTCTGCTTTAAATATTGCTTCAACAGTGGCGCAATCTACGCCTATTTCTAAAAAACAAACCTTTGGGATAACTGATAAAACTGTGATATGGGAATTAAATTTCTGAGCTAAGATAATTGCCTGTTTTAGAGCCCTCTTTGACCATTCTGAACCATCAAAACATACTAAAATTTTTTGCATTCTTTTACCTCCAAAAAGATTTTGATATGAATTAAAAAGCAAAGAGTTTGCCAGATTGATTTTATTGAAAAATAAGAGAATTTTATTTACTAAACTGTGCTGAACGGAACAATTTTAAAATTTACTGTCCCATTTGGGACAATTTTAAAAATACTTTTGAGAAAATCCTTTTTGATAGATTATTGCGATTTTTAGGAACAGTTTTTGTTTAAGCGTATCTTTAATTTCCTTTTTTATTCTTCTTCTGATTCATTAAGAAGTCCATGATGTTTCATTTTAGTGCGAAGCTGTTTTCTTGAAATTCCTAAAATCTGTGAAGCCTTTGTTTGATTCCATCCTGTTGTATTTAATGCTCTAAGAATTAATGATTTTTCCACTTCTAAAAGGTTCAGACTGCTTTCTTTATATGCTATCCATCCTGTTTTTTCTGTTATTCTTTTCGGTAAATGTTTCATTGAAATAACACCAGAAGGAGAAAGCACTACAGCTCTTTCAATAACATTGGCAAGTTCACGAACATTGCCGTTCCAGTCATAATTTATCAGGGCATCCATAACTTCAGGTTCCAGTTGAGGAAGTGGTTTATTATTTTCTTTTGCATATTTATTTAAAAAATGATTAACAAGAATTGGTATGTCTTCTTTATGTTCTCTCAATGGAGGAAGATTAATTCTTACAACATTAAGTCTCCAGTAAAGGTCTTCTCTGAATGTGCCTTCTTTAACTAATTTTTCAAGGTCACGATTTGTGGCAGATATAACTCGCACATCTACCTTTATTCTTGCGGCACTTCCTATTTTTTGAATTTCCCTTTCCTGTAAAAATCTTAAAAGTTTTTTCTGAAGGGACATTGGTAATTCTCCAATCTCATCAAGAAAAACAGTGCCTCCATTGGCAAGTTCAAAGAGTCCCATTTTTCTGTCTACAGCACCAGTGAAGGCTCCTTTTTCATGACCAAAAAGCTCACTTTCAAGAAGATTTTCTGGAATTGTTGTGCAGTCAACGATTATGAATGGTTTTTTATTTCTTGATGATTTTTTATAAATTGCCCGTGCAACAAGCTCTTTACCTGTTCCGGACTCTCCTGTTATCAATACATTTGCATTACTTTCTGCAACCATCTCAATTATATAAAGACTTCCTGCATTGCCTTACTCTTTCCAATAATTTCAGGAAAAGGACTGTATACTTTTTCCTTTTCTTTAAAAAGCATTGATGATTTTTCAATGGCTTCCTTTAAAACATTTATTAAAAGTTCAGTATCAACAGGTTTTATCAAATAATGATAGGCACCTAATTTCATTGCTTCAACTGCCTTTTCTATTGTGCCATAGGCGGTAAGCATAACCACAGGGATATTGATACCTGAGTATTTAAGCCATTTTAGTAATTCAATTCCATCCATCTGTGGGAGGCGATAATCAAGCAAAAGACAATCAATGGATGTTTCCTTTAAAAGGGAAATTCCCTCTTCTGCTGTTGTTGCAGTAAGAATGTTAAAACCCGCCTTTTTTAAAATAGCAGAAATAGCCTTTAAGGCACTTATCTCATCGTCTATGTAAAGTATTTTTGCCATAGCTTCTTAAAGTTTAAGAGGTAATTCTATTATAAACTCTGTTCCTTCACCTTTTTTACTATTCACAATTACATTGCCGTCATGGTCTTTAATAATTCTTTCAACACAGGCAAGACCTAATCCTGAGCCGATTGTTTTAGTAGTAAAAAAGGGTTCAAAAATCTTGTTCAAAAGCTCATCGGGAATACCCATTCCAGTATCAGATATTTTTATCAATACTTTGCTTTCTTTCATAGATGTTGAGATTGATATTGTATCACCTCTGTTTGTTGCATCAATCGCATTAACCAGAAGATTAAGGATTGCCTGTTTTAATTGATAACTATCAAAATAAAATTCCGGGATTTTTTCATAAAATTCTGTTTTTAATATTTTACCGTCCTCCTTTACTTCTGTTTCAATAAGTTTTATCACATCTGTAATGGATTTGTTTACATTGGCTTTTTCGTATTTTAGAGGAACTGGTCTTGCATAGGAAAGAAAGCTCGTTATTAATTCATTTAATCTTTCAGTTTCTTTGTCAATTATTGATAGAAATTCTTTTAAAACTTCGCCTTCAAAATTTGATTTTATGTATGATGTTGATGCCTTAATTGCATTAAGAGGATTTTTTATTTCATGGGCAACGGTCATAGCCATTTCAGCCATTGCTGAGGATTTTTCAAGTTTTAGTTTTTCCTTCGTGGCTTTATCAAGTTCTTCAAGAGAATGTTTAAGTTTTATTATCATTTCATTAAAGGTTTCAATTAGATATCCTATTTCATCTCCGCATGATACCTTGTAAACATAACAGTCTTTGCAATCAATGTTATGGTATTTTTTGCAGTTTTCCTTAGCCTCCTTTATTAACCAGCATCTTTCCTTCCCAAAGGCAGGGCAATCAGCTTTTTCACAGTTCAAGATATCTTTACAAAGGACTGTAGATGGATTTTCACATAGTTCAAGTTTATCTGCCTGTATACTTGACATTCTATCTTTAAGTCTTTGAAGAGGTTTTATAAGAGTTTTTGAAAGCATAAAAGACATAAAAACAGTGAAACCAAAGGCAAAAAAACTGAGAATAAAAATATAGTTTTTTAAATTTTTTGTTGCTTCTGTAACATATTGATTTACTTTATTTTCTGAAATCCCAGTTCTCAAAATTCCAATGAAGGTATCACCTGCCATAATTGGAATATTTAAATGCCTGATCCCTTCATTATCCGTATATTGCCATCTTTTAAGATTACTTTCTCCAATTTTGATAAAATTTCCTAATTCCTTTTTACTGCTATGTCCAATGATTCTGCCATTTTTATCAGCTATCATTATATATTCAATCCCGGGATTTCCCATGATTAGTGTTATTTTTTCATCTATGGCAAGAGGGTCAAAAAACACAATATGGTCTATGGTATCCTTTGATAGATTTTCAAGGAGTGTCGTAATATTCCTATTAATCTGGTTTTTAAGGGATTTTTTCTGATAATTGAGTATCAGTAAATTAACAGTAAGTATAAGAATTATAAAAAGAATTAAAAATGCAAAAAAAATTTTTTCCCCAATACTTATTCTTTTTATTTTACTTAAAAATTTACTTGTTACTGAGTTTTTTAAGTTTTGCAAAATCCTCATCTGTTGCATCTTTAAATCCTTTAATCTTTGCTTTTTTTAGTATATCTGGCTCTAAATTGGTGATTATTTTTTTAAGTTTAGCTGTCAGTTCCTGATTTTTATTCCTAACCTCTGCAAAGGGCCAGTTTGGAAGATATTCACCGTAATCAAGAATCTTTATTTTTGATACATCTACTTCCTTTTCCCATGCACTTAATGCTGACTCTCTTATAAATCCTGCATCTGCTTCACCTTTATAAACGCCTATAATGACCTTTTCCTGTCTTTTTGCATCTATGAGTTTAAAATCTCTTTTCAAATTAAAGCCTTTTTTTTCAAGATAAATTTTTTGAGACAAAAAACCACCCGCAGATGTTGGAGATACAATCATTATTTTTTTACCTTTAAGGTCTTCTATTTTATTTATATTGCTGTCTACTCTTGTAATAATTATTCCTCTAAATCTTTCATCACCGCAAATACCCTCATCTTGACCACAGTCTTCTCCAACTGTTATAGCGAGGGCTTTAACTGGATATTTTTTTGATACAATTGAAAAAACATAGGGATTTTGATAGGAAAAATCTACTTTTCCTTCACTTACAATCTGGATGAATTCCTCAAAATTTTTTGGAATAACAAGCTTAAATTCATAACCTGTTTTTTCAGATAAATATCTCATCAAAGGGTCATATCGTTTATATATTGTAAGAGGGCTATAAAGAGGAAGAACAGCAACTTTTATTGTTTTTGGAGCGTACTCTATATAATCCTTTCCCTTTATATTTCTTATGAGTACCCTTATGTAATCAAAATCCCTGTCTTCAGCATAGGAGAATTTTTCAATGCCTAAGGATTTTATAACTTCCCTGTCTAATTGATTAAGAAGAGAAGATTTTATTTTTTCAATTTCTTCTGTTTCAAAATTGTTTAAATAAGCAATAAGAAATCTTGGAGTTGGCTCAGAATATCTTATTATTTTAAGACCATCTTTAAGATATCTATTAGCAGTCAATTCACTTACTGCTCCAATATCATAATCTCCAATAAGCACTGAAAGGGCAATTCTTTGCTCCTTTTGTAACATATCGACAGATTTAAAGTCCTTCAGGGATATGTCTACATCCTTTAACATTGAAAGGGGAATTAGATAACTGAATGATGATTTTTCATCACCTAATGCGAGTTTTTTACCGAGGGAATCAAAAATTTTATCTATATTTTTCCCTTCCTTTGTTATAAAAACGCTTCTTGTTTCAGCTATTCCACCTTCTGGCTTTACCAGAGGGGAAATGTTATTTTTCATAGACCATTTAAGTTCACAATATGTAGCGGGATTTACAATCAGAAGATTTACTCTGTTTTCTTTGATTTTCTTTTCCAGATCAGCAAAATCCTTTGCAATTTCAATTGATACAGGCTTTTTTAGGCTTTTTTCTATAGATTTTTGAAGAGGATAAAATTTTTCGTATATGGACTGAGGGGAATCCTCAGAGAGAATACCAATAATAATTGGCTTCCCTGAAAGTTGCTCTGATTCAGTTTTTATATTTTCTTCCTTTGATTTGCCACAGGAGATAGATAGAGCAATAATCAAAAAAATTAATAATTTAAAAAATTTCATGATAATAAGGATTTGTTTTTTTCTCTATGCCAATTTTAGTTTTTGGACTATGTTTTGCTATTTTCGTATTTAACTGCAAGATTAAAGACAATAATTCCGGCATTTCATCTCATCCGTACACATCTTAGGAAGTTTGTTTTTTATTTGTTGCATTTTAAACTATTGTTGTATCTTTTGTTATTTTATTCAATCTTTAAAATTAATGTCTACCGCTGGTTAATGAATCAAGCGGCATTGCCTATTCAATCGCCTCAACTATAAAGGGATATTTAGCAAGAAGTTCCTTTTCTGGCAAAGGTTTGTCTAATAAAAAGCCTTGCATGTAAGTGCAGCCAATCTGTTTTATTATATCAAGTTGTTTTTGAGTTTCAACCCCTTCAACAAGGATTTCTATCCCTAACCTTTTGGCTAAAAGCACTATAACCTCAATTAAGTCTCTATCTTTTTTATTTTCTACTATGTCTTTGGTAAAACCTCTGTCTATCTTAAGCAAATCAACAGGCAATTCTCTTAAATAGCTTAACGCACAATATCCTGTTCCAAAATCATCTATAAAAACTTTTATGTTTTTTTCTCTAATTTTTTCTATCATCTCTTTAGCATAATCTGAGTTTTCTATAAAAACCCTCTCTGTAATCTCTAAGTTGACTTTCTTATTTTGAAAATAAAACAAAAATTTATCAATAAAATCAGGACGGCTAAAGGACCTGCCGGAGATGTTTACTGAAATAGGTATCTTAAATTTTTTAGTTTTTTTGCTTATCTCTTTAAACATCCATTCTTCAAACTTAGGTAAAAACCTACTTTTTTCCAGATAGTCTATAAACTGAGAAGGATTGTAAACAGTATCGCCTACCTTTATCCGAACTAAAGCCTCTATTCCTGCTAAAGAAAGGTCTTCAGCTCTGAAATAAGGCTGGTAGTAAAACACAAAAAGCCTCTCTTGTAGAGCCTTCTCTAAAAGGTAGTCTAATGAAATAATTTCCTGTGCTTTAAGCTCCATAAATGGGTCAAAAAACTTAATTTCTCCAGCCCCAGCCTTTTTAGCTTCACCCAAAGCAAGGGAAGCCTTTTCAAGAAGAGTTTTAAAGTCATGTCCGTCTTTTGGATAAAAACTTATCCCTATGTTATTAGAAACTACTATCTCATTATGGTCAAAATTGAAGTTGAGTTCTTTAATTGAAGAAAGTTTTTCTATCAAACCCTTGAGGTTTTGGTATTCTTTTTTTCTCAAAAAACAGGCAAATCCGTCTGGACCGATACGAGCTATAAACCTGTTGTCTGGGAAAATGGTTAAAAGGGCATTACCAATTAACTTTAATACTTCGTTACCTTCTTCAAACCCATAGGTTCTGTTGAAATAAGAGAAGTTGAATATATCTAAGACTATCAAACATCCTTCAGAAACTTTATCCAAAATTTGGTTAACCTTTTTCTCAAGACCTTCAAGGTTTAAAAGACCTGTAAGCGCATCCTCTGAAGAAATCTTCTCCACTTTATCAAGCAAGGCTTTCTCCTCGGTAATATTTCGTCCTATAAAAATAAACCTGCGCTCTTTTTCTGAAAGCTTTATTGAGTATATCTTACTCTTTAAAAAAGTGTTACTCTTAGTGCAAATCAGAATATCAGAAAACATTTCCTCTCCACTGGACACAAACTGCAAAAATCTTTCATAAAAATCATAATCAACTCCTTTTATATTTAAAATTTTAAAGGGTTGTCCTATAAGGTTTTCAAAGGAAGGGGCACAGTTTTTTATTACAGTTTCATTACAAAAAACTATCCTTCCTTTTTCATCTAATATCATTACTGCAGAAGGCGATTTGATGAGAGCTTGAGAGATGATAATATTATTTTTTATTTCTTCTATTCTTTTTAAGGCAAACTCTATGTCTTCTTTTAGTTCTTTTAAAAGGTCCAGGGTCTCTTTTGCAAAAAAATTGGGCTCTTTAGCATAAAGCCCAAGTACGCAATAAGGTTTGCCATCTTTATAGATAGGTATGCCTGCTACTGAAAGATAGCCCCTTTTTAAGGCTTCTTTCCTGTATGGAGGAATAAAACGAGGGTCAGTCCTCACATCAGAAACTATGTTTACCTGGTTCTCTCTGAAGGCTACCCCTACAGGACCTCTTCCTTCAGGTACATTTGGGTTAAGCGAAAGTTTTAAAAATTTTAAATATTCTGCTTCATAACCATAGTAATACTTAGGCTTGATAAGCTCTGTTTCCCATTCAGGAAAACCAACCCAGACAAATCTCAGTCCTATGTTTTCTACCAGTTTTTTGCAGATTTTTTCAAAAACCTCATCTTCTGTAAGTGAACTTGTGATTGTTTGATTAACTTCTCTAAGAATTGAAACTATGTTTTCAAGCCTTTTTTGTTTAGTAAAGTCTATAAAAATCACAAAACCAGCAGGTTTCCCTTGATAAGTAATGGTATTAGAAAAAAGAAGCACATGCCTTATTTCTATGTTTTTTCTTAAAATCTTTAATTTGCTAAATACCCTAGTAAATTTTTCTCCTTTTAGCCTTCTTTCAACTATATGTTTAATATAACTTCTGTCTTTTTCTGGAAAAAGGTCTAAAATAGACATTTCTTTCAATTTTTTTAAAGAATAACCTGTTAACCTGCAGAAAAACTTATTGGCATAAACTATTTTTTCTTGATAAATAACTATTCCCACAGCCGGGGCGTTTAAGATAGCTTGAGCAATGTCTTCAAGATGCATATAATTGCTATTTTTTAAGTTCACAGTACCTCATCATATTCTCATTAAACTTTATTAAAAATTAAGATTATGTTCATTTCATCCTAACTATAACCAAGCACACTCAGTATAATTTAATATTATACCTGAACTCATGCTCTTTCAAATAGGATATAGTGGCATAATTAAACCTTCTGAACAACAAAAACAGACAGACTTATTGATTATTTACAGCATTTCTTTAAGTAAATTTCTTAATTCGTCAATTGTTACAATATATTTTTTCTTGCAGAAGTAACACTCTATATCAATTGTTTTTCCTTCTTCAATCATTTTATTAATTTCATCCTTTCCAAGTGTTACAATCGCTTTTATAACTCTTTCTTTACTGCAAGAGCAAGAATAAACGCTTTCTTTTCTATGTAAAACTTCAATAGGCAAGCCAACAGCTTTTTCAAGCATTTTTAATGGGTCTATGCCTTCAAGTATCATTGATGACACAGATTGAACATTGGAGAGCTTTCTCTCAAGAAAATCTATTATTTCCAACTTTGTTTCAGGCATTGTCTGAATCATAAACCCACCAGCTGCTTTCACTGAATTGTCATTTTCAACATAAACACCCAGTGAAACTGCTGATGGAATCTGCTCCGAGACATTTAAGTAATAGGCTATATCTGTTGCAATTTCTCCTGTTTGTAGCTCTACACTGCTTTGATAAAACTCTCTTAATCCGAGGTCTCTTATTACATTAAGAAAACCCTTTCCAACTGCTCTCCCAACATCTATTTTTTCTCCTTTAA
>Ga0078972_1013653_pt1 | contig 13276 bp, 11 predicted proteins | sample YelNatPaOPGAMG01_FD_67568 | JGI IMG/M metagenome (GOLD analysis project Ga0078972, IMG submission 67568) | Hot spring thermophilic microbial communities from Obsidian Pool, Yellowstone National Park, USA - OP-RAMG-01 (SPADES assembly) (version 2) | ecosystem: Environmental > Aquatic > Thermal...
CTTCTGTTAATGTAAATTTTTTCTTTGACCCATCTGCCATCAGATATGTCACTGACCCTTCTTTTGTATCTACAAGAAACTGCATCGTAAATATACCATGCGTTGTAATCATCATCTTTTTACTTCCATCTGCATTATTTTGCAATACATAATCATAACTAATTGCCTGACTATTGCCATTAAATTCATTTGTTGTTTCTACTGTCCCTGCCATTGTCTCTATCCCACTCGCACTTGCTTCCTGCTCTTCTGCTATTTGCGACAATGTATAATTTTCTTCACAATGGATAAATGAATTTAAATAGAAAATTGTTATGAGATTAAGAAGTATGAAAGGAATTAATTTATTACCCAACTTTTTTTCCACTATAACCACCTCTAAATTTTTATTTCAAACCCTTTTTAAAAATTTACAATATACTTTCATTTTTGTAAATAGTTTTTTCTATCGCAACGTAACAACTCAGTCGCGGTAGGTTTTTAAAAAATATAAAGTAAATTTTTTTGCTTTACCTTTTTTGCATAAATAAAATCTCCTCTCTCCACTCTTTTAAAAAAGAGTGGGGAGTGGAGATTTTTTGCAAAAAAGAAAAGCAAAGAGATAAATCCCTCTGTTCTCCCTTTAGGAAAGGGAGAAATTAAAAGAAAAAAATTCTTTTATCCCCTCGCCCTTTGATGGGAGAGGGATAAGGGAGGGGGTGATTTAAGAATTAAAAATTATCAATTAAAAATTTTCAATTTAAATAAAAAAGTTATAAATGGCAATTAATAATTGGAATTGATAATTGATAATTGATAATTAAAACCACCCTCTCTCTAACTCTCTCTCACAAACTGGGGAGAGAGGAAAAAACAAATCCCTCTGTATCTCCCTTTAGAAAAGGGAGAAATTAAAAAAAAAGAAAAAATTGTTTTGGTATCAAACATATTTTTATACAAAGTTGCTTGCTATTAATACAACATCTCAAAAAAACATGGCTGGTGCAAGACAATTTTTGAATAAAATTATGCCATTTAAGGACTATATTCTTGAGACCTATTATAAAAGTTCAAGCGGAGAGTTCAAATGCATAGGTTTCCGCGTCAGCCGAGTGCTCCGCTTTGTTTTTGTACCACCAAAAAAACAACCTATATTAATTGCAAGTTAAGGCATTTTCTGATTTTAAATGAAAAAATTGCTCTGGCACTAGCTATGTTTTTATACCCGGTTGCTTATTAGTACATAGAAATCAAAAAAAAATTGAATATGCTGCATAACACGGGCTAACTTGTGGATAATGGTTAGTTTTAAAAAAGAGGGGAATTAAAAAATTTTTCATTTTTATCTCTCCCTTTTCTAAAAAAAGATTAAGAGAGATTTCCTATTTTTATTATCAACTCCCATAACTGTGGCATTGAATTATATGCAATGCCTGAAGGACAGAATGTGACATCAAGATAAAAATGCACAAAGAAATGAAAATACTCAATTAGGATTAAAGTTTGGAAGTTAATAATTTTTATTTTAAATTAAAAAGTCATTTAACAAAAGAAAAAAATAAAAAAATAATAATAAAATTAATAAAAAATTTAGAAATAAAAGATAATTTTCCTGAAAAATATAATTAAAAATATCATTTGACAAAAATCTCAATTTCACCTGAAAATCGCAATAGCGATTTTCAGGAAAAGATTAAAATATAAAAATATATTTAAAAACAAACAAAAATTATAAAAAATTTTTTTTAATTATTCACTTAGTATTGGATGATTTAAAAATTAAATTTTTCCCTTTATTTTATTATATTTTTAACCCCAAAATCGCCTCTATTGCGATTTTGGGGTTTTATATTGCCCTTTCTTGATTATTTTTGACATAATTATTTAAAAGTTCTGCATCATCCTCTTTTAATGCAATAAAGCTTAAACCCGCTTCATAATGTCCATTAGTACTGCTTTCTTTACACCATTGAACTTCACAAAATGCTTTTATAAGCCCTTTTTCACCTATTGGAATTTCTACCCTTATTACATTCCCTTCTGTAATTTTATGCCTTAAAATAAGGCATACACCACCAACAGATATATTTTTGGTCTCTGCTTTTTCATATTCATAGGAAATTGCTTCTGTTGTTATTTCGCCAATTATCCTGAATTTTGCCTCATTTTTGAATTCTACTCGTTTATTTTTTCTTCTTTCAAATAATTCATTTTTTAATTCCATTTTGCCCTCCATAAAATATAATTTATTTGATTATTTAGCAATAATTGTGCCAGAAGGAATTTGATTAATTATCAATAAAAATTGGGATTATTTAGGTTATAAATTGTCCCTTTTAGAACATTTTCTTTTTCTTTGTCCTTATTGGAACATTTTCTGATAATTTATACTTTTTTATTTTATTCAATAAAATTTTTCTACTAATTTTTAATAATTTTGCTGCTTGTGTTTGATTTCCTTTTGTTTTAATAAGTGCATTTTTTATAATAATTTTTTCAATTTCAGATAATGACATTGTTTCATCAAATTCAAAATTTTCTTTATTTAATTGCCCAGAATTAAATTCCTTAATGTAAAGGTTTAAGTCGTCTGGTACAATTATTTTTGAATTTGATATTACTGCTGCTTCTTCTATAACATTTTTTAATTCTCTGATATTACCAGGCCATTTATATTGCAATAACTTTTCAATAACTGCATCAGAAAGTACTTTTTGTTCAATATTATTCTTTATACAGAACTCTTTTAAAAAATAATCAGCTAAAAGTGGTATATCTGCTTTTCTTTCACGTAATGGTGGCAAATTAATTGTAATAACATTTAATCTATAATATAAATCTTCTCTAAATCTACCTTTTTCTACTTCTTCTAATAAATTGCTATTTGTTGCACTAATTATTCTTACATTAACAATTTTTGATTTGTTGCTGCCAAGTGGCTCAATTTTTTTATCTTCCAATACTCGTAAAAGTTTTGCCTGAACTGAATGATTTATATTCCCTATTTCATCAAGAAACAAAGTGCCATTATCTGCGATTTCAAATTTACCTAATTTTTTTGAATACGCCCCTGTAAAAGCGCCTTTCTCATAACCAAAGAGTTCTGATTCTTGCAGTCCTTCTGGAATTGCAGCCAAATTTATTGAAATCATTTTGTTATTTCTTCTATCTGATAAATTGTGAATTGCTTTTGCAACCATTTCCTTTCCAGTCCCGCTTTCGCCAGTAATAAGAACTGTTGAATCAACCCTCGCTATATTTTCTATTTTTTTAAAAATTTCTTTCATTTTCCGGGATTTACCTATCATATTTTGAAATACATTTTCTCCAAATAATTTCCCCTGCAAAATTTCAAGCTCTTCTTTTAAAGATATCTTTTCAAAAATTCTGGAAAGCATTATTTTTAATTCATCATAATTTAATGGTTTTTGTAAATAATCCTCAATCCCCAGTTTCATTGCATTCACAGCGGACTCAATAGTTCCATAGGCAGTCATAATTATAACAGTTACTTTTGGATTTATTTTTCTTATCTGCTGATATAATTCTAATCCATCTATATCCTGTAATTTTAAATCAAGAAGTACTACATTTATCTTTTCACTTTCAATAATATCCAGTGCTTCTTTAGAATTTGAAGCAGTATAAATGAAATATCCTTCTTCTTCAAGAATTGCTTTTATTACTTTTAATGTAGAAATATTGTCATCTATAACAAGTATTCTTTTATATCCCATATCAATTTCCTTTCAAAATTGGTATTTTTATTGTAAAAGTAGTTCCTGCCCTTTTATTGCTTTTTAAATAAATATTTCCGCCATGCCTGCTAATTATTGCCTTGCATATTGAAAGTCCAATACCAAGTCCATTGGGTTTTGTAGTAAAGAAAGGATAAAATACCTTTTTTAAATTCTCTTTTGATATACCAATGCCATTATCTACAACTTCTATATAAAAGAATTTATTATCACAATTTAATATGATTTTTATTTCCGGATTTTTTATTTCATTTACTGCTTCTTTTGCATTTAAAATTAAATTATCAAGCACCTGTCGCATAAGTTCTACATCAATTGTAATATCTGGTAATTTTTGTTTTTTTTCAATTATATAAATTTTACCATTAAATGAATATTTTGCTAATAAAACAATCCCTTTTATGTATTGAACCGGGTCCACAGTTTTCAATTTTAGTTTAATTCCTCTTGAAAAACTAATAAATTCATTTAAATAACGTTCAATCCTTAATATCTCATTATTAATTATTTCAGTAAATTCATTTATTTCCTTAATATCTTTAAATTTTTCATTTAAATATTTATTTGCACCTTTTATTGTATTTAATGGATTTCTTATTTCATGCGATAATGCTGCAATCATATTTTCTTTTAATTCTATCTGTTTTAAATAATTTGAATTTTTACTGCCTTTCATTTTATTCTCTTATAATTTTTAACATTTCTTTCACAGCCCTTTCAAGCCCGACAAATATGGAATACGCAATTATACTAAAACCGATATTCAGGTCTTCTATATCCTTTATTTTTGCAATTTTTTTTGTATTTTTATAATTTAATCCATGGCCTGCATTTACCCTTAAACCTATTTGCTTTGCATATTGCACAGCCATCTTTATTTTATTAAATTCTTTATTTTCAATCGCTTTATTTTTTGCATTCGCATAAGAGCCGGTATGTATCTCAATAAAATCCGTATTTACATCTTTTGCTGCCTTTATCTGATTTAAATCAGGGTCAATAAATAAACTTACAACTATGCCTTTTTTCTTTAAATCCTGTATAACTTTATCTAATTTTAATTTATTTTTTATAACGTCAAGTCCACCTTCTGTTGTTAATTCTTTTCGTTTTTCAGGAACTAAAGTTGCTTCATCAGGAATCACTTTTTGTGCAAAATCAACAATATCCTTATTCAATGACATTTCAAGATTTAACTTTTTATTTAAAACTTTTCTTAAATTTATAACATCGTAATCTTGAATATGTCGTCTATCCTCTCGTAAATGAACTGTTATGCCAACCGCATCTGTTTTTTCTATAATTTTTGCTGCATAAATCAAATCAGGAAATTTTTCACCTCTTGCCTGCCTTAATGTTGCAATGTGGTCAATATTTACACATAAATTAGCCATAAATTTTACTCCTTTACATTTTCTTTATTTTCAACTTTAATTGCTTGAAAATTTAAAATTACTCTTGAAGGTGAAATATCCTTGATTATTATGCCGTCTGGTAAATTTTCTATACGTTTTGATGTTAAAATATAATTATTTTTTCCTTCCTTTGCTGTTTTTAAATCAATTTTAACTTTTAAATTATTTTTATCAATTCTGCTTATAATATCGCGCCTGCCTTCCAAAAGTAATTCAACTGAATTTTGAAAGTTACCTGTTAATTTTAAATTTACCGGGTAATTATCAAATTCAATTGGAACATTTATCTTTATATTCAAATTCTGATTACCTACAACATACATCCACAATACAAATGCAATTAAAAATGCAAGCAACTTATATTGCCAGTCCTTAAAAATAATATTTTTTAAAAAATTATTCATTCAAAATACCTCTTTACCTAATTTTTGGTGCATAAAGTGATAAAATTTCCACAAGAGTATCACCATCAATATCTGGCGTAATTTTGCCACCTATGGCAAGCGAAATACTTTTTCTTTCTTCTGATACAATTATAGTTATGGCATCTGTTTCCTCAGAAATGCCTATTGCAGCCCTATGCCTCATCCCATACGACTTATCAATGTCTTCTTTTTGTGAAAGTGGTAATATACAACCAGCCGCTGCAATTCTCCCCTGTCTTATAATAACCGCACCATCATGAAGTGGTGATTTTGGGTTAAAAATTGAAAGTAATAATTCTGATGTTGTCTCAGCATCAATTTTTATTCCTGTGTCAATAAAGCTTTTTAAATTAACATCTCTTTCCAATACAATTAAGCCGCCAATTTTTTTCCTTTTTAAAATTTCTGTCGCCTCTTTTAATTCTTTATATAAAATCTTATGTTCTTTAAAAATTACTTTAAAAAGTTTATTCTGCCCAAGTTCAACAAGAACCCTTCTAAGCTCTGGCTGGAAAACTATGACAAAGGCAATAATCCATACAGCTGAAAGACCTGTTAAAATCCATGACATCGTGGCAAGTCCTAAAACCTTTGATAACAAAACAAGAAAAAAAATCAAAATTAATCCATTAAGCATCTGAATTGCTCTTGTTTCCTTTATCAAAAGAAATAACTGGTATAAAATAAATGCCACAAGAAATATATCAATTATATCATTCCATCTCATACCTGAAATGGTTCCTATTATTGTCCTAAAAATATCTATCATTTTTCAGCTACCTTCTCATAATTATTATTTTTAAGTATTGCATCTGCCACGAGAACTGCATCTTTTATTTCTTTAACATCATGAACCCGAACAATATTTGCTCCTTTTGCAATACCTAAAACAACACTTGCAATTGTGCCATATAAACGGTTTTCTGGTTCTGTATTTAAAATTTTGCCAATAAATGATTTCCTTGATGTTCCTATTAAAATCGGTAAATTAAATTGTCCAAATTTATCAAGACCATTAAGTATTTCAAGGTTATGTTCAAATGTTTTTCCAAAACCAATTCCAGGGTCCAAAATTATTCTATTTATACTTATTCCGTAATTTACTGCAACAGAAATTCTTTGCTTAAAATAATTTATAATATCATTTACAACTCCATTTTCAGAATAAACAGGATTAATTTGCATACTTTCGGGTGTGCCCTGTATGTGCATTATTACAAAGCCAGCATTATATTTGGCAACAATTTTTAAAATATTTTCATCAAACATACCGCCTGAAATATCATTGACAATATCAGCCCCATGCTCTATTGCCTCTTTTGCAACCTCTGATTTATAGGTATCAACCGATATCAATATTTCATTATTATATTTTCTTATTGCATCAATAACCGGTATTATTCTATTCACTTCTTCATCAGCAGTGACTCTTTTCGACCCGGGTCTTGTTGATTCACCACCTACGTCTATTATATCCGCCCCATCATTAATAATTTTTTTTGCATGATTTATTGCCGCATCAAAAGAAAAAAACTTTCCACCATCATAAAAAGAATCAGGAGTAACATTCAAAATGCCCATAACATAAGTTTTATTAAAAATAAGTTCTTTTTCCCTTAAACACAATTTCATACAATCACCAAATTCTAATTAATTTTTAATTAAATCAAGGGCTTCTTTTCTTGTAGATTCATTTTTCTTAAATGCACCACGCAATGCCGATGTTACCATCTTTGAGCCCGGTTTTTTAATTCCACGCATTGTCATACAGAGATGCTCTGCTTCAATTATAACAAGTACACCTAATGGGTCCACTGCATCTTTTATTGTATCTGCTATCTGAGAAGTTAATCTTTCCTGTAATTGTGGCCTTTTCGCATAAATCTCAACAATTCTGGCAATTTTACTTAATCCAATTAAACGATTCCCTTTAGGTATATACGCAATATGTGCTTTACCTAAAAAAGGTAATAAATGATGTTCACAGACAGAATAAAAAGGGATATCTTTTAATATCACCATTTCGTCATGTTCTTCTGATTCAAAAATTTTTATAAAATTTTTTGGATTTTGCTTTATTCCAGAAAAAATTTCTTCATACATTTCAGCAACTCTTCTTGGAGTTTCCTTTAATCCTTCCCTGTCTGGATTTTCTCCAATTGCTTTTATAATCATTTTTACTGCTGCAATTATTTTTCTTTTATCCATTTTTAATTTTTTCCGTTATAATCTTTAAACAATTTTTCGAAATCCTCACCTTCTATTACTTCTTTTTCAAGTAAGGTTGTTGCAATTTTATTCAAAAGTATTTTATGTGTTATTAAAATATTTTTTGCTTTTTTATAACATGAATTAATAATTCTTTTTATTTCTGCATCAATTGCCTGAGCGGTTTTTTCACTATAATTTTTTTCCCTCATTAAATCCTTACCCAAAAATATCTCTTTACTTGACTTACCATAAGTCAAAGTCCCTAATTTATCGCTCATCCCAAATTCGCAAACCATTTTATGGGCAATTTCAGTAGCCCGTTCCAGGTCATTGCTCGCCCCTGTTGATACAATTTTAAAAATTATTTCTTCTGCTGCTCTTCCCCCAAGCATTACAGCAATATTATTAAGCATTTCGTCTTTTGTGGCAAGAAATCTATCCTCTGTTGGTAATTGAAGAGTATAACCAAGTGCACCATATCCGCGTGGTATGATTGAAATTTTATGAACAGGATTGGTGTCTGGCAAAAATCTTGCAACCAAAGCATGTCCGGATTCGTGATACGCAATTCTTCTTTTTTCTTTATCACTTATAACTCTGCTTTTCCTTTGTGGTCCTGCAATTACCCTGTCAATTGATTCTTCCAATTCTTCCATTGTTATTGCCTTTTTATCTCTTCTCGCTGCAAGCAACGCGGCTTCGTTAACAAGATTTGCAAGGTCAGCCCCTGAAAAACCGGATGTTCTTCTTGCGATAATTGAAAGGTCCACACTTTTATCAAGCAGAACATTTCTTGTATGAACTTTTAAAATTCCTTCTCTTCCTTTTAAGTCAGGTCTATCAACAACTATTTGTCTGTCAAACCTGCCAGGTCTTAAAAGTGCAGGGTCAAGTATATCAGGTCTGTTTGTCGCAGCTATAATTATAACTCCTGTATTTGATTCAAATCCATCCATTTCAACAAGCAAAGCATTTAATGTTTGTTCTCTTTCATCGTGTCCTCCACCAAGACCTGCTCCGCGATACCTTCCAACAGCATCTATTTCATCTATAAAAATTATGCATGGTGCATTTTTTTTACCCTGGTCAAATAAATCCCTTACCCTTGCCGCACCTACACCAACAAACATTTCAACAAAATCAGACCCAGAAATCGAAAAAAATGGGACTCCTGCTTCGCCTGCTATTGCCCTTGCAAGAAGTGTCTTGCCTGACCCTGGGGGCCCAAGCAACAAAACGCCTTTTGGAATTTTTCCGCCTAATTTTTGAAATTTTTTAGGATCTTTTAAAAATAAAATAATTTCCTGCAATTCTTCTTTTGCTTCATCAATGCCAGCAACATCATTAAAAGTTACTTTACCAGCAATCTGTGCCAGTTTTGCCCTGCTTTTCCCAAATGATAAAGCACCACCAGTTCCACCCTGCGAACCGCGATACATAAAAAACAAAAACAAAACCAGTAAAAGAACAGGTCCCCAGTAAATTAAAAAATTGCCGATTATTTTGCCAAAGGTTGTTTTTGGTGGTCTTGCAATTATATTTACATTATTTTGATGCAATAATTCATACAGAGTATTATCATCTCCAGGAGCAGTTGAAAAAAAAGGACTTTTATCTTTTTTTACACCTTCAATATCTCTTAAACCTTCTTCTTTTGGATATATTATTATTTTATCAATATTTCCATTTTTTATTTCATTTAATAATTGAAAATATTCTAATTTTTGAGGTCCAAACTCTTTAACTGCTGAAAAATAATTGAAAAAAATAATCAATATCAAAAAGAAAAATATCCAGAATGACAAAGAAAAACGATTTCTGCTATTTGAATTACTCAATTCAAATCCTCCTTAAAATTGCAAAATTTTTATTCTTCTAAATTATTTATACATTATTTTTGTATTATTGTAAAGTATTTTATTTAATTCTAATCAATGTCCCTGTAAAGGGGGATAATAATAAAAATTGAAAATCCCTCTGTGTTTCTCTTTAGAAAATGGAGAAATAAAAAGAAGAAAATTTTTTTATCCCCTCGCCTTTTGATGGAAGATGGATTAATGGAGAGGGTGAATTAAAAATTAAAAATTAAAAATTTTCAATAGAAATAAAAAAGTAATAAATGGCAATTAATAATTGAAAATTGAAAATTGATAATTGATAATTGATAATTGATAATTGCAATCGTCCCCTCTCTCCCACGAACTGGGGAGAGAGAAAAAAAACAAATCCCTCTTAATCTCCCTTTAGAAAAGGGAGAGATAAAAATGAAAAATTTTTTTTAATTCCCTCTTTTTTAAAAAAAAGCAGGGGAGATTTTATGAAAAAAAGAAAAGCAAAGAGATAAATCCCTCTGGGTCTCTCTTTAGAAAATAAAGATATTAAAAAAATTAAAAAGAATTGCTTTGCTGCCATATTTATATATAAAGTTGCTTGCTATAAATGTCACATCTCAAAAAAAACATAACTGCATACAATTTTTAAATAAAATTATGCTGTTATGGATTTTTATTTTTGAAACCTGTTATTAAAGTTCAATCCGGGAATTCAAGTGCTTTAGATTTCCGCGTTTGCTGAGTGCCATACTTTGTTTTTGTACAATTAAAAATTCAATTCATATTTTTATAAATACGCGCAATTTCTAATTTTAGCAAAAGCTATTTTATTATCGCAATTTTGCCATATTTAATTTCATTTTCATTACTGACTATGTAAATATAAATGCCGGATGAAAAAGGATATTTTTCTTTGATATAAATATTTTCCTTGCTTAATTCCTTTAAATCTAAAAAATATGTTCCATTTGTATTTTTTAGATATTCCTGAAAAACTAATTCGCCTGCCAGATTAAAAATTTGAATTAAAGTATTTTTTGTCAAATTTACAAAGTAAATCCCTTTATTTTTTGTTCTTAAATCAACAATTGAAGGATAAACTTTTATCCATTCCAAATTTTCACGAGCATAAGGCAAAGTTGCTGTTGGTGAAATTGTTTGCGTAAAACTCGGTGTTGCTGTTGGTGTCCATGTTGGCTCAGGGCTTCCAGTTGTTGTCGCAGTTACTGTGGCAGTAAATGTGGGTGTCGAAGTTGGAACTATCAAATATATTTTACACGCAATATCGTTATATGCAACAGATGGAATATCAATTATTAATTGCCCTGCATTTGTTGTTTTATCAGTTTCTGTAACTGTTGCACCTGTCCAGGTATTATAAAATTTTACCCTGTAAGTATTATCTAAAAAAGAAGAAATTGTTAATTGTTTACCAGATTGTATCTGTCCTGCATCATTAAAAATCCAGCATATTGCATAATCAGAACTGCCAACTGCCCAGCAATAATACCCCGAAACACTGCATATTTTCTGCTGGTTTATTTTATTTTCAAAATCAATGTCAAACACAAACTGGCTTAAATACTGCTGTTGCTGAAGCATTTGAGTTGTCATATTAATATAACTACCATTATCGCACCACAACATTGGTTCCAGAGATGAACCAGAACAAAGTCCAGCCCATGCTGCTCTGTGTAAATCAGTGGGTTGATTTGATGAATTTGATGTTCCGAATTCGCCAATGTAATTTGGTTGGTTATTTGAATTCCACATAAATTGGGTATCATTTGCAATAACCCGTGGAACTTTTGCCATATCATTTTTCCATTCATAGCTGTGAATCTGTGAAACACCTGTTATATTCCAGCCATTTTGCCATTTCGGGTCAGAACCCCAGGAATCCCATCCACCTGATAATGATGCAGTAACTGGATGTGAAAAAGGGTCGTTTTCATTAAAATAATTTTTCATATTTGCAAGCCATGTTTCCACAATATTTGAACCATCCAGACACCAGCCATCTGTTCCATTTGCTTCAACCAAAAAATCCCATAAAAGTAATGCCCTTGAATAACCCCAGCGAGCTATTATATACCTTAAATATTTTTTTTGATATTCCCATGAATTAGCATCATCAAAAAAATCCCTCGCAGCACCAAGGGAACTATAACCGAGTTTAAGCCAAGAGCCCGTTGACCAACCAGAGCAACCACCATTTCTTAAATTATCATGCGCCCAGATTTGAAGTATGAGTTTTATTCCATATTGCTCTGCTGTTTGAATCTGGTCATCAATGAATTTTGCCGAGTATTGATTATAATTCCCGAGTCCCTGGGTTGAATTTTCAATCGGAGTTCTTTGCTGTTCTTCAGATGGTGTTCGCCATGGTGTGTTTAACCAGAAAGAAAGAACATTTTCACCATAGGATGCCATAGTTGCCATTGTAGGATTATTTATACAAGTAGGACAGTATGAATTTGAATACTGCCAGCCATTATTATGCCCTATACCCCAAAAACTTCCGCCATTTTCATACGCAAAATATCTTGGATTTATCTGGGACCTCCTTATAAATCCTTTATTTCCAGATGTAATTATTTGAAAAGTATATGATGAACTATTTACCTGTCCTGAATTATCCTTTACATAAACAACATAATTCCATTGTCCAATTTCACCCGCTGCAAATCTAATTTTCCATGAATCTCCGGTGCCATCATTGTTAGTATCCATATAAAACCCATTTACACGCTTTGTTACGCCTGATGGTGATGTAAATATTGTCCATAAATCAATGCCATTTGTTAAAGTATCTGGATTATATGGATTTGTATAATTTGCTGTTAGATTAATTGTTAATTCAAATTTTTCATATTGTCCCACCGGGTCAGAATTTTCTGAAATTCCATTTATGGAGGGCAAGGAAAAGATTTTTATTGACAATATTAAGATAATTATTAAATTTAATAGTAATTTTTTCATTACGCACCGCAAATCTAAAATTGTTTTATAAAAATTAATTATCGGCTATCACCTTAAAAACCGTATCTCCTTTTCTAACTCTATCATTAACCTTTATTCCTATTGAATCTCCTGCTTTTGCATTATTAACTGAAATACGGTCAATTTGAATTGATTCAACCTGCTGGACCAAATCAGTTGTATGACCTTTTATGTGTATTGTATCTCCAATTTTTAGTTCGGCTTCCAAAGTAAACGCTGCAACACCAACCTTTGAAAAAAAGTCATTTACAATGCCAACTTTAATCTCCATTTTACACCTCCCTTTATTTTTTTTTATTATAATAATTTAAAAAGCAAAAGTCAAATTATAAAATTAACCTGATGGAAATAAGGATAGACATGGTATACACTCGATTAATATAAAGAAATTGCTTATTTTAAATAAGGATAGATTTATTGCTCTTTCTAATGCCATTAAAATAGAAAGAATTTTTATTTTAAAAAGCCAAAAAAAATTTAAATTGGGGTAGGTATAAAACCATTACCTCTCCTAAGATCGCTCGTTTAAACGCATTCTACGAAATAATTTTTTGATTGATTTTTTGTTTTTTGGCTGTTTTTTACTTTTTGCTTTTATTTTACCTCCTCCTGAGATATTATTATCTCAGAAAGGAGGTATTAAATATGTATAG
>Ga0078972_1013654_pt1 | contig 13275 bp, 13 predicted proteins | sample YelNatPaOPGAMG01_FD_67568 | JGI IMG/M metagenome (GOLD analysis project Ga0078972, IMG submission 67568) | Hot spring thermophilic microbial communities from Obsidian Pool, Yellowstone National Park, USA - OP-RAMG-01 (SPADES assembly) (version 2) | ecosystem: Environmental > Aquatic > Thermal...
GGTTCCAATACGTCGACAGGGGTCAATGTCTCGGCCACCATGTCTTCGGCGACCGATTATGCGAGCCTGGTGACCGCGATCAATGCCCAGTCCGCCACCACCGGCATTACCGCCTATGCCAACTCCAGTGGCAGCATCACGCTGTCCCAGAATTCAGGCTATGACATCGCCATCAAGGGCTTCTCCAGTACAACTACCGGGGAACAGGTAAATCTCACTGGCAGCTCCGGAACGGCAGTGACCTTGACCTCGGGCGGGCTGGACAGCTCGACGGTAGGCGGCAAGGTTACCTTCAACGCCTCCAACGGCTTTACCGTGGGCACCACCGCGGCGGGTACCGTACTCGCTGCGGCTTCGACCTCGAGCTCGCTGCAAGCGGTGTCCAGCGTCGACGTGACGAATGTGGCTAACGGGATTCCGACCGGCGCAAACAGCGCACTGCAGATCATCGACTCGGCGATCAATACCATCAACGGGATGCGTGCCGATCTGGGCGCCCTGCAGAACCGCTTCACCAATGCACAGAGTGCCCTGACCACGACCAGTACCAACCTGCAACAAGCGCGCAGCCGGATTCAGGACACCGACTTCGCCGCAGAAACTGCGAACCTGACTCACAACCAGATTCTGCAGCAGGCAGGTACCGCGATGCTGGCTCAGGCCAACGCGATGCCCAACACGGTGCTGACACTGCTGAAGTAATGGCTTGGTATGGGAACAAACTTGGCCGGCGTAATCCGGCCAGGTTATTAACAAGGCAAAGGAGAGGCAAGCATGCTTATCCAAAATACAAACCTCGGTGCTCCGGCGCCCGCCCCTTCCGTGAACAACGGCGGGGTTTCGTTGCCTGTCGGTTCCGCACCGACATCCGGCAGCGCACAAGTCGAGCTTCCACAGCAGGCCGTCTCACAGGTCGGCACCGGCGCGGCTGCACAACCGAGCAATGCGCAATTGCAGGACGCAGTCGACAAGCTGAATAATGCAATGGGGAAAAGCAACATCAATCTGGAATTCAGCATAGACAACAGCACTAAACAGACTCTGATCAAGGTAATCGACTCCAAGACCGGGGAAACAATCAAACAGTTTCCATCGGAAGAGGCCATCGCCATCAGCCAAGAGATCGACCGCTTTCAAAAGGGTATGCTGGTAAGGCAGAAAGCGTAATCCAGAGAAAGCAAGGCAATGGCTACCACAAGTGCTACAGGCGCCGTTTCTACAGCTGGCATAACCAGCCCTTCGATCGATGTGGCGGGGATCGTCAGCGGCCTGATTGCCGTTGAACAGCAGCCGATCACCCAGCTGAACAATCAGATCACCAGCTACCAGTCGAAGATTTCCGCCTTGGGCACGATCCAGGCCTCGCTGGTGTCGTTTCAAACCGCCGCACTTGGATTGAGCAGCAACACGTTCAATACACCTTCTGCCACTTCGTCGAACACTTCCGCATTTACGGCGACAGCAACAGCCACCGCTACTCCCGGCAATTACAGCCTGGCGGTGAGCCAGCTTGCGCAGGCGCAGAGCATTGTTGCCACCGGACAGGCAAGCGCCAATACTGCCATCGGCAACGGCACCTCCACCACCCTGACGTTCAACTTCGGCACCATATCTGGTGGGACGCTGTCCGGGGGGGTCTATTCCGGGGCCACCTTTACCGGGAATGGTTCGACCGCAAAGACCGTGACGATCGATTCGTCCAATAACACGCGCACCGGTATCCGTGACGCCATCAATGCCGCAAACATCGGCGTCACCGCGACCATCATCAACGATGGAACCGCTTCGCCATACCGACTGGTGCTGACCTCGAGCGCGACCGGCGCTGCCAACAGCATGCAAATTTCGGTTTCTGGCGATGCAAGCTTGAGCAGCCTGCTGTCCTATGATCCGGCCGGAACACAGAATCTCACCCAGTCGAGTGCCGCACAAAATGCCAGCCTCACCGTGAACGGCATCGCCGTCAGCAAAAGCTCGAATGCCATAAGCGATGTCATCCAGGGCGTCACTCTCAATCTGGCCGGCACCACGACCGGCTCAACCCTGACCGTTGCCAACGATGTGCAATCGGTGACGACCAGCATCAATACTTTCGTACAGGCTTATAACAGCGTGGTCAATGCCGTCCAGGCCCAGACCAGCTACGACCCCACCACCAAGGTGGCCGGCACGCTACAGGGCGACGTATCCCTGAGCATACTCCAGTCGCAAATGGCCGCGCTGATCGGCTCCAACATCGGCAACAATCCCAACGGTTATTCGAACCTGGCGCAAATCGGCATCGGCTTCCAGAAGGACGGGACCCTGGCCGTGGACACAGCCACGCTCAACAGCGCGCTCAACAGCAACTATCAGGGCGTGGCCAGTCTGTTCGTGGCTGCCGGTACCTCGTCGGATAGCCTCATAAGCTATAACTCCGCCACCAGCAGCACCAAGGCCGGGAATTATGCCGTCAATATCACACAGCTCGCCACCCAGGGAACCGCCGCGGGCAACACGGCCGCAGGCTTAACCATTACCACCGGCGTCAATGACACGCTGAGCCTGTCGGTTGATGGGACCAGCACTTCCGTCGTATTGCCTGCCGGTACCTACACGGCAGCTTCCTTAGCCACGCAGCTGCAGACGCTGATCAACAGCTCTTCCCCCATCTCTGGTGCCGGGAAGTCGGTGATGGTCAACCAGAATGCGGGAGTGCTTTCCATCACCTCTGCCACTTACGGTTCAGGCTCCAGCGTCACCATTAGCGGCGGGAATGGCTCTGCCAACCTGTTCGGCACGCCGACTTCTACCGCCGGCCTGGACGTCGCAGGCACCATCAACAATGCAACGGCAACGGGAAGCGGCCAGATCCTGACATCCTCTGCCGGTGACAGCATTGGGCTTTCAGTTGTAGTCAAAGGCGGCACCACAGGAAGCCGTGGCGCCATCAACTATACGCAGGGATTGTCCAGCATGTTCAACAGTTGGACCAATACGGCATTGTCCAGCAGCGGCCCTCTGAGCAGCGAAACCACCCAATACAACACCACCATTTCCGATATCCAGAAACAGATTTCCGATCTGAATACGCGGATTGCTGCCGACCAGATCAATTTGACCAACCAGTATTCGCAGCTTGATGCCATGCTCGGCTCCATGAATTCGTTAAGCAGTTATTTGACCCAGCAGCTCTCCAGACTCCCATAAGGCAGACTCATGAATACCGCCAAAGCTCTCAAAGCCTATAACACTGTTGGAGTGGAATCGAGCGTAGACTCAGCCGATCCGCATAAGCTCATCCTGCTGCTCTACCAGGGGGCGCTGCTGGCGATTGCCTCCGCCAAAAACCAGATATTGCGCCAGGAGATTGCGGCCAAGGGCGCCTCCATCTCGCATGCCATTGCCATTATCGAGCGCGGCCTCAAAGGCAGCCTAGATGTGCAACGCGGTGGCGATCTCGCGAAAAACCTTGATGATCTTTATACCTATATGACGCAACGGCTGCTGCTTGCCAATCAGAGAAACGATACGGCGCTACTTGATGAGGTGAGCCGTCTGCTGATCGAATTACGCACGGCGTGGGAAAGCATCCGCCCCGGCACTTCGACCACTGTCGCCCCAACACTGACGGCAAATGCCAAACAGCAGGCCGCCATGATCTACGGAAGGATGTAACGAAGCATGAACCCAGTCATCGAAAACTATGAATCGCTGTCCAGCATCACCGCACAAATGCGGGAAGCCGCCGCACAAGGCGAATGGGACAGACTGATCGAACTGGAAAATGAATGCCGCCGCCGCGTGGAAACCATGAAAGCGTCGGATACCGCCATGCCAGAGCTGAATGAAACATCCAGAAAACGTAAAGTCGAGCTGATCCGCCAGATTCTGGCTGACGATGCAGCCATCCGTGGCTATACCGAACCCTGGATGGCCCAACTGCAACGCATCATGCACAATGCAAGGGTCGAGCAACGCGTACGGCAGGCTTATTCCGGCGGCGGCAGACCGTAATTTAATTTGTGTAGCATAATTCACATATGCTACCCGCCGAACTTCTCAATACGCTCAAAGCGCTAGCGCTTACACAAAAACCGCTTCCTGCGGCCGCGCCCGATGCAGCAAAGGGCGGTTCGGCCTATCCTTTCGAACAGGGGCAACGTGTACAAGGACAGGTAACCGCCGAGGTATCTTCCGGAACCTTCAATGTACGCATTGCCAACCAGACGGTGCAAATGCAGCTCCCTGCTTCCATCCGCACCGGCGATACCATCGAACTGCAGGTGCTATCCCTGCAACCGCGCCTGACTTTCGGCATGGTCGCCTCGGTCAATCCGCTGTCCACCCCTGAGCAACTAAGCTCAGCCGCCAAGCTGCTGTCGGCGCTGTCCCAGCAACACCAGCAACCGGAAAAAGCCCAGATTCGTGCTACGCAAAGCACCCCCCTCTGGGCATCCAGCAAACCGCCACCCGCCCAGCAACTGGCTGGCCAGTTGCGCAAAGCGCTCAGCAACAGTGGGTTGTTCTACGAAGCGCACCAGGTGCAATGGCTGGAAGGTGCCCGCACCACTGCACAACTGATGCAGGAACCGCAAAATCAGAACTCGGCGGCAATTCCCGGCAATCCTCCCACACCACAGCCCACCCTCACCACCGGACAAACTGCGCTGCCAGCCCAGCAAGGAGATCAAGTACCCGGCATCCCGCAGCATTTGCAACCGCTGGTGCAGCAACAGCTCAATGCGCTGGAAACTGGCCAGGTGGTTTGGCAAGGACAGGTATGGCCGGGACAAGACATGCAATGGGCGATCCATGAAGAAACGCCTCATGCCGGAGCCGTATTGGACAGCGAGCGCCTATGGGTCACCCAGCTCCAGCTCAACCTCCCCAAGCTGGGGGAAGTAAGCGCCATGTTGCGCCTAAATTCTGCCGGCGTCAGCCTGACGCTGCATGCCGCTGCCGGCGACACCCGCACCCTGTTCGGCCAGACCAGTTCGCAGCTGGTCGCCGCCTTGTCCAATGCAGGAATCCCGGTAACCAGCACCCTGGTCGCACAACATGAGTCCGCCCGATAACTTCCCGCCGGCCAACAAGCGCCAGATGGCGGTGGCGCTGGCCTATCGCAGTCATGATCCTGCGCCGAAAGTCGTCGCCAAGGGGCGCGGCCTGATCGCACAGGCCATCATCGAGCGCGCCAAGGAACACGGTGTATTTGTACATGAATCGGCCGACCTGGTCGGCCTGTTGATGCAAGTTGAGTTGGACCAGAGCATACCCCCGCAGCTTTATCTGGCAGTGGCCGAACTGCTGGCCTGGCTCTATCGCCTGGAACGCGGAGAAAATGCAGACAACCAGCCTCCACAATTCCCCCAACCTCAGTCATAATACGGGCTTGTTGCAAGCTCAGTAACTCACAATGTCGTCTCACAAACCCCTGCGTCTCACCTTCGAGATATTATCCGACGAAGAACTCGATCGGTTCAGCATCCACTCGAAAAGAGAAATCCAGTTTATTCTGAAATCCATTGCCAAGCATGGCGACCAGGTCGCGCTGTATTATGGCAGTCGGGAGAATTTCATCCTGACCACGCTGATCGACGTGGACAGTGGTGGGCTATGGCTGGAGGTGAGCCAGAATGCAAAGGATAATGCCCATATCCTGCAAAGCAGGAAATTCTATTTCGTCAGCGCCCATCAGCACATCAAGGTCCAGTTCACGGCAGCGGAGATCGAATCCGATGAATACGACGGCGAAAAGACTTTTTACATTCCGCTGCCACACAGCGTGCTGCGCATCCAGCGCCGTGAGCATTTCCGCCAAAGCACCCCCATTGCCAATCCATGGATATGCCATATTCCGCTTGACTCGGAATCGCCCGGCAAGACAAATGAATTCCCTATTCTGGATATCAGCAGCGGCGGGGTCGCCCTGAGCTGTGCCGAAGACGATGTATCACTAGAGACCGGCAAGAACTATCCGGATTGCACCATCCGGCTGCCTGACGACCTGACCATCAATGTCACTTTGCAGGTCCGGAGCATATTCCCGATTGCCAAAGCCCGCGGCGGGATCATCAAAAGAGTCGGCTGCAAATTCGTCGATCTCGACGGGAAAATCGAGATGTTGTTGCAGCGCTATATCACGCAGTTGCAGATGGCTGCCATCAAATCCACCTGATTCGCTTGTCTGACGGGCAGCCTGCCCACTCAGCGCTTCAGGCGGACGAACAGGGCCTTGCCGCAGACAAAGGCAATATCCAGCTCGGCTTGGTGCTTCGCCAGCCAGGCATCGCCTACCCGCTGCGGCCCATCGCCATGCGCCCAGACGTAATCGTCGAGAATCAACCATCCGCCCGGAACCAGGAATCTGCCCCATTCCTCCAGGTCGTCCCTGACCGCATCAAAATCATGATTGGCATCGATATGAAGAACGGAGATTTTCCCGGATGGCCGGAAACCGGTGAAGTCATGATCCCCCAGCGCTGGCCTGTGCGCATAAACCTTCACCCCCTCCAGGGACGGCAGTTGCAGGTGAAAGAAATTTTCCTTGCCCATGCCGAGCATGTTGATACGGAAGGCATCTGCGATCAGCCCGGGTTCCCAGGAATGGGACATGGACTGGATGAATTCCGGAGATTCGTGCTGGACGCCCTCCTCGGCATCCCACGGATCCACCGTCAGGACATGGCCGATTGCGTAACGCTGTGACAGCAGGCGTAGCACGGCAGCCGTGCGCCCCATCAGGCTGCCCACTTCCACGACATCTCCCGGTACCGCAGATGCGCTCACTCCCATCATTGCGGCTATTTTTTCTTCATTGGATTCGCCATATATCAGTCTTGCCTGGCGGATAATCCCGGCAATGGCATGCGTACTGAGTCGTGAACGCCCTTCGGACAGCAATTTCTCCAACGGCTCCAGCTTTTGTGCCGTCCCAAGCAATTCACGATAGCCGGCGACCTGCTCCGAAATTGGCGACTCGTTGAGCATCTGGATCGGCAAATTGCGCTGCGACAAAAACTGGCTCAGAAAAACATGCACCGAGGCAACGGGCGCAAATATCCCCGTAATGTTTTCGGCCTTCAGCAACCCCAGGAATGCCGCTTCAAATTCCGGCGCATTGACGCTCGGCAGGAACATGCATTTGCCATATATCTGCTCATCGCAAGCAACTGATGCTGCCGTGATCGCCTTTCTGCCTTCTTTTCGCAGCTTGCGAAAAAAAACTGCCGCCTCCGGTGTTACTGCCGGAAATATTAGCGTCGTCCCCATATACTGCCTTGTTGTAAAAATAAATGAGCAATTGCAGCAGCGCTATAATGCCAAATGTAGCCATCCAAGCTTAATCTCGCTGAACAAATATTTTTCTTCTTGAGTCCTGTGGCGGATTTTCACCCGGCGCCACAAAATTAAGCGATACCCGAGTACTGGTTTTATTCAATAGTTCCATTTCAGTTTCCCTCCGCATCTCATCTGCATATGGAAACCCCTGAATGGCCGTCGCTGCCAAGTTATAGTAATTCTGATTGACACGCGTCACATACCGCCAATGGGAATGACTAGTCATCTCAATCAATGCCTTTGCATTGTCTGCAAATATTTGATTGTTATATTGCGAGTTAATATATGAACAAAATTGGGCCGTTAGTTCTTCTAGCCGTTCAGACCGCAAGATTGCTCTGATTAGATCAGCCATTTCATCTGGGGTACGGAATTCCGGCAGATAGGTCAATAATCCACCGAACGCATGATGGGGTGCATATTGACTGATGCACAATCTTCCGCAATAGCCCGCCTCGATGATACGGCCGGAGAATTGGAACACTTCCGCGCGAGGAAGCGATGTATAACTATGACAGCGCAGCGGAAAGTCGCTTCGCGAGAGATTTACGATGATTTTTGCACTTGCAATCAGGTCCGCCAGTTCCTGCCACGATAAATCACCACTGGCAGCATTCTCTTTATTCTGGCCGGTATATATCTTGACTTTGATATCCGTCAGTGCCTCTAACTTGCTCACGAATTCCGGACGATCCGCCTTGGCGGCATAGCCAAACCAGAGAACGTCATACTCAGGAGTAGCTATTTTAGGAATGTATAGTTTCTGTGAAATCGGGAAGAACTGGGCGGCAGGTATGTCAAGTTCTCCGTACTTGAATAACCCGACCGGGCAATGCACAAGAACAAAGGAGGCTTTGCTGGCAAGCACTCTGTTGTAATCATGCATCGTACTATCGTCGAAGAACATCAACCCAACGGGCAATATGCGATCGAATAATTCCACAACGGCTACGTTGATCAAATCACCCCACTCCGGATCCATGAGAAGTGCCCTGCATTTAAGATCACGCCTCATGGCTTGCAATAAATCGCACAAACCAAGAGTCCCCAGCCGCTGGTAATAGTCCATGAAATACCCGTAATATACATTGAAGTTTATTTCGAGTATTTGAACCACATGGATATTCCAGCGCTGTGGATATTTGAACAATATGACTATTATTTCCTTGTCGGGATCAAGAGGATTATCAATATTGAGGCCAGCATAATCGATCATATTTTGTTCCTCGGCCGATATTCGGGCATGCCACGAAAAGGTTGGCCTTAAAAGTTATTGTCCTGACTCGTTACCTAGACCCAAGTTACCGATATCAATTGCGCGATATCTGCGGGATGAAGAACATAATCGTTTCTGCCCACCCCTCGGTGTAGTGCCGCAAATAAACATCGTAATCACTCCGCAAATCTAGGATGAGTTCCGGTACTCCCCAGAAATCCGATGGACGATGGTAAACAGCAACCGCCAATTTCGGGTGCGCAGTGCGAATCTGCCGTTCCATACCGCGCAGCGCGGCCAGTTCCGCCCCCTCCAGGTCCAGCTTGATGAAACTTACCGCCTCGGGAACAGTGTCATCCAGCCTAGCAACTTCAATACGCTCAAAACCAACGTCGGATATATGGCTCGCCGACCCTGCACTGGCATCGAAAGCAAGGCTGGCGGACCGATCGAATAACCCCAGCGGATGGAAATGCACTCGCTCGAGCCCTGCCAGTTTCTCCCTGGCCACGGCCAGCATCGAGGGGGAGGGCTCGAACAAGTGGATAGCGCCATACTGCGGGCAACGGGCAGTGAACTCCAGCGAAGTACAGCCATCGAATCCGCCGCCGTCGACAAACACCTCGCCTTCCTCCAATACAACAAACGGCTCAAAATACTGGCGACTTGCCGCATACTCGAAGTGGCGCATTGCCTCGACATTCCCATGCAGTCGGAAATCCAGTAGCCGGTCGAGCACATTGCGGGACTCCTCGTCGAACAGCCTGCCCCGCAGCCAGACATATTTGTCGGAACGCTCGGCATAATCCTGCCGGCTGTCCGCAACCGCCGACACCTGCGGCAATACGCCGCGGCTCGCGTCCGCAAACGCAATGTAATTGATGCATGCGATGCCGGCGGCCCGGATCTTGTCCATCACCGTATGCGTATAGTTCGAGGTGGTACAGGAAACAATCATGCAGTCCGGATCGATTTCGCGGAATTTCAACACCGGCCTGCCCATCCATTCCGCCTCGACTGAGAAATCGTCGATGAAACCGTCGACCTGCATGATGCGCACGATACTCGCAGAATATTCGTTAATTCCATACAAATAGCGCTTCCGGCCAGCGGAGCCACCCGAAAATTCTCGGTAGAAATCTTCCGCCGCTGATGCAATCCGTACTGTCATTTTGTCTGGTCCATTTTCACTCAGGCCGTACATTGGCTTGCTCCATCATCCCGTCCGCATTGACTCAAGGCAGTCTGCCCGATCGCCTCCAGAAAGCGCAGACCGTCTTCCGCATGCTGTCCACCATACACAAACTGGGTGGCTGCCGACCCGCCCGCTTTATAGGCACGCAAATCATCTGCGATATCCGCATACAAGTTTGCGAATGCCTCTATAAATCCGGAAGGATGTCCCGCCTTGAAGCGGTTGTAACGCAATTGCCGCGCAGTCTCCGCCTCGCCGGAGCCACGGTCCAGAATGAAATGATGCCCATCGTCATCAGCCCAGCGCAGATCTTCCGGTTCCATCTGGTACCACTCGGCGCTGGCCTTGCTGCCAAACACCCGGATGCGCAGCCCATTGCGATATCCCAGGGCGGTTTTCCCCCACCAGGCCTGTACCCGCAGATTATCCTGATAGCATGCCAGGCAATACACATTGTCGACGATATCCGCAAACTGGCCATAGGTCGCCTGGTCGCCCACCACTTGCAGCGGCTTCTTGCCACCCGATATGAAATCCACGAGGTGGTGGACATGTACGCCGAGATCAAGCGAAACCGTCGGAATGGCATAATCCTTGCGCCTCCATTCCTGCGGCGCAGCCGCACGACGCAAAAAACCTTCCTGCGGCATCTCGATATGGATTTGCTGCAGCGTACCCAAACGCCCCTCGGCGATCAGGCGGCGCAACTCGCGCACCATCGGGTAGCCGGAATAATTGTAGGTGACCGCCAGATACCCGCGATTGCGCCGCACTGCCCCATTGATCGCGCGGCACTCTGCGCTGGAAACAGCCAGTGATTTCTCGCAGATCACGGGATAGCCGGCATCAAGAGCGGCAATCACCATCTGCGCATGATCCGGGGTTGGTGTCAGCACCACCACGGCATCGACAGTGGTCTTCTCGTGCTCGAGCAATTCCTGCCAGGTCGGATAGGTGCGCCCCGCCACTACGCCATAGGTGGAAGCCGAGCTTGCATTATGTTCCGCATTGCGGCTAAAACATCCCGCCTCCACCCGGAAATGCCCATCCAGCCGGCTGGCATTGAAATGCGTATAGCCGACGGCAGAGTTAAGCGCCCCGCCAATGAATGCTAGTCGCAATGGAGCTTGCTGAGTACCAGGCATCTCGATCACCCCTTAATCAATGGATGCTATACAGCTTCCGTTTAAGCGTCGCCTCAAACAAATCGGCAAATTCAGTTTCGGAACGTGCTCCGGCAAACAACAGCCCAATGCGCCCAAACGGGCTTGCCTTGACCACGTCTCCCGCCAGACTCAGCGGAACCAGTTTTTCAATCTGCACAGGCAGGCTGAAGCGGAGCGCCTCCAATACTCCCTCGACCGGTAGCGAAAGCGTATGGCGCATCACCCGGGACTGCACCAACGACTGTTTCCCCATATCTGCCGCCAATCCCAGGAACTGACGGGCATAGGCCTCGGCATAGCGAAAACCCGTCGAGAGCTCAATCAACTGACTGTACAGATCCCCCGGGCAACGCCGCGTAATCTCGACGACCCAGAACCTGTCCCCATGCCGGATGAACTGGGTATGCACCAAGCCATCAACCAGTTCCAGATTGCGGGCCAGCCCGGCAACACATTCGCGCAGGCGTTCCAGCATGTTGTGCGGGAAGTCATAGACGACACGGCTGGTGTCCACCACAAACGGATTGGCCGTGCCATGCTCCTCCACCACGAAATCGGACTGCACCATCCCCTGCGCAATAAAGGCCGAATGGCTAAACAACTGTCCCTCGACATACTCCTCGACGATGCAGGAACGGGTGCGCGAATAAGCCCGCGCCTGGCGAATGGCATCCGGCAACGCGTCTCGGCTCTGTTCGCGCACGATGGTGATGCCTCGGCCGCTATAGGCATCGACCGGCTTGACGATCACCGGCCAGACATCCACCGCCTTGTCATCCGGAATCACGCGCGGAACCGGCAGCCCGATCTGGCTGGCCAGCGCTCTGAACTGCTGCTTGTTATTGATCTCTGTAGCAACCCTTCCGCTGTCCAGTCCCGGGAAATGTCCATCTGCATTGAGTTCCGCACACACCTGGTAGGAATGGTCATTGCAGCCCGGCACGATATAATCGACAGCCAGCGCCTCGACCAGCGCCTGCGTTTTGCCGATATCGGAATAATCCATGTTGACGTAGTTCCTGGAGACTTTGGCCAGGAAATCCGCCGGATTCGCTCCGCACACAAACACCTCATATCCCGCCCGCATCAGATAATCATGGATCGGCGCTGAAGAAACATTGGTATCGACCAGCAATACTTTCTTCATCTTGCCAGGCCTGTTATGAATTGGCAGATTTCTTCAACCACCGCCAGATCGAGATCCGGATAGATCGGCAAACACAGCACCTGGCTGGAAACCGTATGTGCCACTGGCAGGTTCTCCCGTCTGGCCGAGGGCAGGCCGCGATACATGGAGAAATTGCTGATCAGCGGATAGAAGTAACGGCGCACATGGATCCCTTCGCTGCGCAATTTCTGGTACAGCTCGTCGCGGCTCAACGGAAAGTCTTCCGTGACAAACACCGGGAAATAGGCATGGTTGTGGATTACCACGTCACTCTTGCCGTGCAGGCGCAATCCCGCCACATCGCCGAGCGCCTCGCGGTAATACCCATCTATCCTGGCCCTGGCCGCGAGCACCTTGTCGACATGCCGCAATTGCACCAGCCCCATGGCTGCCTGCACTTCATTCATCTTGCCGTTGATGCCCGGCGCCATCACCGTCACCTCGTCGGCAAAACCGAAATTCTTCAGGTAATCGATGCGCTGCTTGGTCTTGACATCGTGACTGATGATCGCACCACCCTCAAAAGTATTGAACACCTTGGTGGCATGGAAGCTCAGCACCGAGAAGTCGCCGAAATTCAGCAGCGAACTGCCACCCAGCTTTACGCCGAACGCATGTGCGGCATCGTAAATCACCTTCAGTCCATAGATATCGGCGATGCGCCCAATCTCCTCCACATCGCACGGCGTACCGTATACATGCACCGGCAGGATGGCGGTTGTCTGCGGCGTGATCGCGGCCTCGATCTGCTGCGGCGACAGGCACAGCGAAACCGGATCGATATCGGCAAATACCGGACGGATGCCATTCCAGTTCAAGGCATGGGTCGTGGCCACAAAACTGAACGGCGTGGTGATCACCTCTCCGGTTATCTTCAGCGCCTGCAGCGCCGTGACCAGCGCCAGCGTACCGTTGGAGAACAACGAAACGTATTCGACGCCCAGATAGTCGGCCAGCGCCTGTTCCAGCTCCCGATGGAAGGGGCCATCATTGGTCAGCCATTTGCTCTGCCATATCTTCTCCAGATACGGAATGAACTCCTCCAGCGGCGGGAGATAGGGCTGGGTAACATTGATGATGCGCTTGCTCATGCTTCCTCCCTCATCACCGTTGCTCCCGCTGTTCGCACCAGTGCTGCCACATGTTCTGGTACGCAGCCTCCACCGCACGCGTGTATCCCGCCGCATCGCACGTCGAGTTCGCCGCA
>Ga0078972_1013658_pt1 | contig 13270 bp, 25 predicted proteins | sample YelNatPaOPGAMG01_FD_67568 | JGI IMG/M metagenome (GOLD analysis project Ga0078972, IMG submission 67568) | Hot spring thermophilic microbial communities from Obsidian Pool, Yellowstone National Park, USA - OP-RAMG-01 (SPADES assembly) (version 2) | ecosystem: Environmental > Aquatic > Thermal...
TTTATGACACCAATCTTTGATAAATGTATAATTCCACAGAATATTGTGACTGGAGTTGTCATTGAAGGTGTTGTTGGTGCATATTGGGCAACTGCTGGCCACACTGATCTTGCAATTGCCAAAGATGTTAGTAATGGATTGAATGTTTATCCATTTACGTCTGGAAGAGGTTTTGCTCCCAAATATTCCACTCCAACAATGACTGCAGCAGCTAAAGGAGTAGCCTTTTGTGGCAATACGGATATTGCTGTTATTACATTTGATGATGTTAATTGCTTGTGGGCTTATCCCTGGACAACTGGTGTTGGTTTGGGTGCAAAGTATGCCAATCCCTCTACTCCGCCTAATAGTAATAGTTCTGGACATATAGCCTTCTGTGGCAATACGGACATTGCAGTATCTATTATGTCTAGTCCTTACATTGTAGTTTATCGCTGGTATCCCAGAGTTGGCTTTGGAGTGAAATATACCAATCCTTCTACTCTACCTGCTGGAGGTGGATTGGATGTGTCATTTTGTGGTAACACTGACATTGCAGTAGCACATTATATAACTCCATATATCAGTGCCTATCCATGGATGCCAATGGTTGGCTTTGGAGCAAAATACTCCAATCCCTCAACGCTTCCTGCTGGAACTGGGTATTCTGTAGCCTTCTGTGGTGGTACGGATATAGCGATTGGTCATGTTAATAATCCTTATATTTCTGCTTACAGCTGGTCACCAAGGCTTGGCTTTGGTACCAAATATTCTAATCCGTCAACTCTACCATCGGAATATTGTTCCAAAGTGGCATTTTGTGGCAACACCGATATTGCGGTAAGTTATTATCAACAGTATGGTGGTGCGCCAGGTTTCTGTGCTTATAGCTGGACACCAGGGTCTGGTTTTGGTGTGAAATATCCAGATCCTGCCGTTAAACCAGCCGAACCTGGAAATTCAGTTGCATTTTATGGCAATACAGACTTTGCCTTATCTAATTCAAGAGTTTGGGCTTATCAATTTACACCTGGAACCGGATTCGGAGGAAAATATACTGATGTAGTTGGACTGCAAACAGGTACATGCTGGGATATTGCATTTTTAAGAGGTAGTTCTTGGTTGAGTTAAATAAACAGGAGGTCAAGATGCCAGATTATCAATTTTTATCACAGGAAGAACAGGATGAAATCATTGTTGAATATTTGAAAGCGCAGGAAAGAGATCATTTCTGTCATCGGATCAATCTGGAAAGATTTGATGCGATGCTGCAATCTCTTCCAGAAGGAGAGTTTAAAAATCATATTGTCAATCTGCGGGAGGAGACTGCAAAGAGACTTATCGAGGTCAATTCAATTATTGGAGCAACGAAGAGACAGCTACCTCCCCAGGAACGTCTTGATGCAGCTAAAGCAAGACTTGCCGCCAAGTTGGAGTCACAAAACAAGACAGCATAGTGGATTTGATGATAACTCAATATTCAAAAATCAGCTATCAATTTTTTAAAAAGAGTTATTAGTAAAACATGTTGAATCGAGAGCGTTTAGTATATATCTACTTGATTTTTATACTGTGCTGGTACGCCGGTATTCTCTTAGCGATCAAGTACCTGGGATTGAATGCACTGGAAGCCGTGGGAGCTGCGACAGCCGGTGGTGTTTTTCTGGGGGCGTTTAAGGATATGTGGCAGTTCCTCTGGCGCAAGGCTGGCCCAGGAGATAAACCAGAGGTGAAATAAATGTCGGGGGAAACAATCGGCTTAATTTCACTGGGAATGATGGTGCTGACCAACATCATCATTGTAGCATTTGGCTACGGCAGGCTGATAGAAATGACAAAAAACATCAAAGAATCACTGGATAGTCACTGTTCTTTCGACGAAAGGCGTTATGCCGAAATCACCAAGCGCATCGAAAGACTTGAAAATAAGGCGCTGGAGACTGCCCATGAATAATAAAGAACTTGTATTCCTTGGTCTGGCAGCGGTAGCGATCTGGCTGGTTTCCCGTAAAGGTGAAGCCGACAGCTGGCGGGAGGAAGCGGGGATCGTGGTTGCCAATACCGGCATTGATCCCAATGCAAACTTACCACCCGGTACGAAGGTTGTTGATAACAATAACAATCTGCTGGGTTACTTTTTCCCCGGGCTGGGTGTGGTAACCGAAGATAGATCAAAACAGATTGTTATTTCTCAATATTCCAGCAATCCGCTGGATCAGCTCCAGGCTGCCTGGATTTATTCCCAATCAGGAGGATATTAAGATGAAAGGGTCAACTATTGCTTTAATCGCGCTCGCTGCGGGGGCATTCTGGTTCTGGCAGGAGAAGAAAAAGCAAGATGCCGCTGCACTAGCAGTAGATCAATCAAAAACAGTACAGCAGTCCGTTTCCCAGCCTGCAATTGCAGCAGCCCAGCCCGCTGCACCCGCTAATATTACCGAGTCTGTAAACCCGGCACTGTCTGCTTTGCCACCCTGGACGGATAATCCGACACCAGGTGAAATTGAACTGCAGCGTGATTTAGCAGCAGCTACGGCTGCAGGCCAAAATCTCTCTCCTGTTTTACAGTCGGCTTTCGGCCCTGCCTGGGACCTGATGGTAGTCACACCCGAGCAGCTCGCAAGTTTACCTGAGACAATCAAGCAGTATTACACAACCGATGGACTTGCCCGGGTGCGGCAAATGCGCGAATACTGGATGGCAAATCATCCCGGTGAGCCGGTTCCGGATTTTCTGACCGATGAGTATTACTACCGTACTCTGCCAGCCACCATCAGTCCGGGCCAAACATCAGTTCAGATTCAGAATCTGGTTACCGGTCAATTTACTGAACAGCCTTCTGTCACAGGATTGTATGTGCCTTCTACAGAACCGACAACACCAACTGCCGAGCAGGTGCTGGTGCAATCTGAAATAGCCCGCCAGCAGGCAGAAAAAGCCGTTGCCGAGGCTGAAGCTGCCGCCAGGGCAGAAGCACAGCGCAAAGCTCAGGAAGAAGCAGCCAGAGCACAGGAAATGGCTTATGCCTGGTCAGCTCAGCAGGCAGCGCAACTTGCCCAGCAACAGGCAGACTCTGCTCAGCCACCTCAGGTTGCTCAATCGGCTGCCCAGCAGGTGGCAGCTCAGCAACCCGAAGTCTATTATACGCCGGGTTACAATCCAGCATATGATCCAAACCTTGCATTCATGGCAGGAGCGATGTTCCCGTTTTGAGGGTTGATTCAATGCCATACAATGTACTGATTGATACAAGTAACGTCCACGATCTGCAAAACTTCACACCGGCGGTAGATGAGCTGCCGCCAGGGACGGTTGTCACCATTACAGCTGATATCAACATGGCAGCCAATATTGCCAGTATGTTTGTCATCCCAAACAGCATGGATTGGTGGGCAAATAAGCTGGCACCAGCCGATATTAAAGTCACCGATGTACAGGCTAATTTCCAGGGCCATTATGTAATTACCGGAGTGGTCCAGGGTAGCCCGACGCTGGTTCTGATCGCGGTGCTGGCCGGGATCTTTGCGGTAGTGGGGATTGCCTGGGCGGTACAGCGGATCATGGTCAGTTATTATATTGCCGAAGCAACTCAAGCTAAAACTGAAATGGTAAAAGAATTGGCTCAAAAAGGTTATTCGGCAGATGATATAGCAAAAATCCTGGAAAAAACGGATACGGTCGTTGCACCTCAAAGTCTATTGGGAAGAGATTATGGCTGGATACTACCTGTGGCACTGGGGTTGGGAGCGCTCCTGGTAATCAACAACCTGCGGAAATAATATTACAAAAGAATTCTTTTGTAAAACCCGCAAAAGCCCCTGTGTTCAGCTTCACTTTGGAAAGATTTTCAGACCAGGGGTTTGTAAAAGGGGATTAGTTTGTCTGTTTGTCCTGTGGAGAAATTAATCTGAGTCCAGGGATGTGTCGGAAATGTTTCCAATTATTAGTTACCAGTGGACAATCATAATGAATTGCAGAAGCCGCGATCCAGTAATCCGGATCGTTTAAGACATGGCCTGAAGATTCGCATTGGCTGCGTATTCTTCCGTATAGCAAACAAATGTAATAATTTGAAGAGATAATAACGTAATTTGATAATTCCTTCCTTAAAGCCAGTATCTTTTTCTCGCCCCATCCCGCCGAAAAGGCGCCGAAAAACAATTCTCCCGCACTGGCAAATGAGACACAGGCCATTTTCTTTTCGACAAAAGGCCTGAACTTATATGCCTCTGCGCTGTTTTTAAACAAATAGGTGAATATATCGGTATCTATCAGAATCGTATCAGAGGAAGAAGCCACATCCATTATTGAACGTTCCTTCCTCGCCTGATAGCACTGATAAACTCATCATAATCAGCATCTGGCGGCCAATTAGAGCTTCTTTCCTCAAAGTTAAGGGGTTCAACTCCCTGTTCCTCTGCCAATTCCTGAAGTGTTTTATCCTGCCAGAACTCAACGCCTAATTTTTGTTGAACGCCTGTTTCGGCGATGGCTGCTTTTTTGGTAATTCTGACCTTCTTCCCCATTATCCCTCCTGATAGACACTTTGATTAGTAAATCTATTATAACACTTTATAATCTGCTTTTAATCCATACTCTTTGTCTGTTCATCCCTGAGCAGTTTTGTTATGATTAATTCCTCTACTGCTTCTGCGGTGGCGCATAGTATACATATTTTCATCATTCGCTAGAACCGTATTCCTGGATAATTTCTTCCCGGGTTTTCCCGGACCGCTTTACCCGGGTAAAGATAAATGCCGGGCTGACCCGCGTTTTGAATTCTTGGTTGATCAGTTTAGCAGCCCCTGAATAACTCCAATTGGTTCTTATCAAGGCTTTGCATATATTTGCAAAAGGGATATTGTAAGACGGACGGCCTATCGGCGACCCTGACCTTGTGCCGTGCAAACGTGCGTACTCCATGCCGGCAGCAACACGCTGTGCGATGATATCTTTTTCATACTGGGCAAAAGCCGCCAGAATATTGAACAGCAGCTCCCCATTGGGCGTGTTGGTATCTATCCCGGGATCCCCCAGCGAGCGGAAATGGATGCCATAGCGCCGCAGGGTATCAACCGTATTTTTGGCATGGATCAGCGAACGGAAAGCCCGGTCCAGTTTCCAGACCAGCACCACGTCGAACTTGCGCAGTGAAGCGTCTTTCATCATCCGATTCCAGGCGGTGCGGTGTTCAAAATCCGCTGCCGGCACTGTATCAACATATTCCTGGTATGCCCACGTCATGGAGATACAGTATTCACGCATCGGCTGGAGCTGCACCTCCGGATTCTGGTCCTTGTCCAGGGTGGAAACTCTGGCATAAAGCGCTGCTTTCATTTTTTTTACTCTCCTCAATTCAAAGTCGTAAGTTTCGCTGATACAGGGGGACCCGGGCGATGGCACGTCGCGGTAACCAGTGCCGTTTTTGCTCAGGTCGGTGGATGTGGATAAGCTCGAGTTTTTGATCATTGATCGCCAACTGATAGCCCGCCGGCAGAGCCGGTACGCCGTCTGGGATGAGTGGTCGGCCGCAAATCCGATAGAGCTCGTTGACAAACTCGGTGCAGACCATGGCGCGGTTGCGCAGTATATGCAGCTCCGACGGGCGGATCCGCCGCAGGCGGTGCTCCCGCCAGAGGATTTTCAACAGGGTAAGGGGAATATCTATTGCCAGCAACAGATAGAGCTGAAAATCATAACCTGTCCGGCCATAAATGCTTTTCAGCGCGGCCACCCTAAACCCCATGGAGCGCGCCTCCGGGTCGTTGAGCCGGTAGATTTTATAATGCCGGTCCCGGTACCAGCTCAATCTGCCGATGCGTACTCCGCCATTGGGAATACTTTCAGCGATCTCGTAGTCGGCCAGATCTCTGACCAAGCCAGTAATAATTGCCACGTGGCTGATGCGGGTGGGTGGCGCAAAGATATGATAAGCCAGGTCGCCAATAGTTCCGTCCTCAACGCAGACGATGTCCCCTGGTTGAGGGCGATAATAGCTGAAACCTCTCAGAATATTCATAGTTCCTGCTCCGGATTCAATATTTTGCGCTGAAGCGCTTTGTAAACGGCTTCGGTCCGAGAATTGGCATCTAGCTTTAAAAAGATGCTATGAATCTGGTTTTTGATTGTTTTATCACTGACTTTATACTTAAATCCGATCTGTTTATTGCTTTTCCCCTGGAAGATATCTCTCAATATCTCAATCTCACGCTCGGTCAGCTGCGTATTATCGCGCTTTAATGGAGGCTGTAACACTCCGGTTTTGATTTCAACAAGAGTCAATGTCCGTTTTGCCTGCTGTTCTAACTGTATCCAGCGCGTCTGACAGCCCTCGCAGAGCCTGTAGCCCTGGTGAGCTACTGTCTGTGAGGTATGCCCCTCGCCGGTGAGCTGCCCGCAGACACGGCAGCGGGGATGCTTGCGCAGGGAAAGACCACAGTGACAGCGTTTACTCAATTTCAACCTCCCTTTCTTTCGGATACTTGCCCAGTTCACGTGGCAAGTCAGCTTTGTCATAAACACGCACTTTGACCAATTCTGGTATCTCTTTTATCGCCATCAGATGCGCCCTTCTTACCATATCCATTTTCTTCACTCCTGCCAGCTAAATTCAGACATTGATTCTCTCCACAGATAATATTCTGGCGCCATGCCGTTTGACAGCATGGATCAGCCTTAGAGTGTTTACTTTCATCTCTGCCACCATCGAAAGCTCTGTCAATGTATAAACTGCATATTTCAGCGGCATATCCGCCATCCTTTCATCCTGCGTCACCAGCACGATTTCATCGTTAAGCTGGTGGCAGCACCACAGGCAATAGCCCTTTTTTTCCAGCAGCTCCCGCGTCTGCCTGGCTACTTCAATATATTGCTCCGGATCAGAGTCGCTTTGTTCAACCTGTGCTGCATCCTGGACCGCAGGATCCTGGCCGACCGGCGCGGCCTGCTGCCAAAGTGGCAGATTTCTATATTGCGCAAGCAAATCTATTACTCCCTTGGGGAACAAGGGGAACATTGAGATTGAATATTAATATTTGAATTTAATTTTGTTCCCCTATTGTTCCCCTAATTTTTTAAGCTAGCTTCAAAATTGTTCCCCTTTTGTTCCCCCTTTTTTAGCGGGGCCTTTACAAATCCCCCCTTGACGAATAAGGGGAACATTTGGGGTACAAATTTTAGCCTCGCAAAAAAAATGCTCAGGCTCATTTGTTCCCCTGTTCCCCTGTTCCCCAAAAAATATATAGGGCATATAATACGCGCCGGAAAGTAAAAATTTCCGCGTTTTAGCTTCAAGATTTTTCACATTTTCCATTACGAAAATTGCAATACTCTTTACATAACTGCCTATTTTACAAAGGGTAGGTCTATTTTTTGCGGAAAGTTCCAGAATATGGAACTGGCAACAGTGCATTTTTACAGTACTCCCGGTTTTAGTTTGATCAAATTTTTTAACGCTCCGTAAATTCTCTTGCGATAGGTCGGTTTTAAATAAAACCGTCCGTTTCTGGTTTCCGGCGTTCCTTCCGAGTAGCCCAGGGTCAACAGATCGCGCCAGACTGCTTCCATACTGACCGTCAGCGGGCGGTCGCTTTTCTCACCATGCTGGCGGACCAGCTCATAGGCTGCTTGTGGATTGAGATAATAGCTGTTTTCATCCGGATCATACCAGCCCACGCAGGTCTCCCCGGGTACCGCCCGACGAGGCGCTTCGTCCTCTGTGGACCAAAAGACGGCATGTCCCTGATCCTTGAGGCTGGTCAGCCCTTCCAGGAAGAGACGGCCCGGGCGCTCATATTCAACCCGCTGGCATTGCTCGCGGGAGAGTCGCATAAAGGTTTCCCAACCCTGCTGGCAGAGCTTTTCTGCTTCAGCAGCGGTGAGAGCGCCGGCTTCCTGGAAGAAGCTGAGCGCCGTGCTTAATCCGGCATAGAGATGTGCAACCGCAGCTGGCAGGCGCACGTGCTGTTCCTTATCCGCTTCCAGTGCCTGGTTGGTCCACAGGCGTATCTGCCTGGGTAGCTGTTCCTTCAACAATTCCCAGTTTTGATTGATCCAGAGCAGGTACTGCGTCATGGCTTGTGAGTAGAGCTGCTTCTGATCCAGGGCTGCAAAAAAGCGCCGGCGGTCGATATCTCCCCGCATCACCTCCACCACAAACATGCGGGCGGTAGCGCTGTAACCCCCGGGGATGTGCTCCCCAGAGGTAATCAGAAATCCCCTGGGCCGGTAGGTACGCCGGCTGGAGGTGTCAGAGCTCAACCGGCCGCGACCCTGCCGGTTAGCCTGCTCCCGGATGATACGCTCTGCCTTACTCTCTAATTCTTTGGCCTTCTGCGCATTGGCACCCGGGGCCCAGTCGTCAATTGCCAGCGGCAAATCCTTGGCAATAAACAACATCTTTTCCAGCTTGTTTTCCGTGAAATTCCAGCTTGCCGGGAAACGATTGTAGTTGAAATCCGGGCCAAAGTGATTCAGGGCCAGCGCCGTTATCCCGCTCTTGTAGGTTCCGGAGAGCCCAGCCACGAACAGGGTGAAGCAGGGTTCGGCAAAAATCGTGAGCGGGCTCATGTACATCGCGGCCCAGATTGGCAATAGGATATCTATATTGCCGATTTTCAGAAAATCCAGGCTCGCATTCAGAGCATCCAGGACGGCGGCGCGGTCCTCCAGCGGCTGGGGCAGGCGGTAGTCCGCCAGGTCTTCATCGAGTTCTACGCTGATTTCTGGCATGCCCAGTGCTCCGCCAGCTGTCAGGAACGTGCGTTTACCTTCAATCTCACGCCAGCCGGCATGAGCGTAGATATAGCGTCGCTTCGCATTGTAGGAGAAGTTGATCAAGGCTTCGCGGATGCGGTTTTTGGCGGAGCGATCGGCGGAGATATTGGCGCGCACGTCCCAGTTCTCGACTACCCAGGACATGCTCTCGAAATCGGCACAGGGCACTTCCACCTCGGGCAATTGTTTACCAAAGTAATCTTTCCCCACGATCTTAAAATACTTCTCAGTACTGAGACCATCATCTTTTTGAATGACCTCGGTAATGAGTGCTGAGAAATTACCAAGCTGGATCAAATTCTGACCATTGAAGTAGGTGATAATTCCATCGTCTATCCGATAAGGCGTTTCCAGTAATTTGCGAACCGGCTTATTCTCTAACGGTGCAGTCAGTTTGATCAGGTCATCAAGTGTATGCCCCTGCGCCAGGTAATCATCTGCGCCGACTTTAGCGCCCTCCGGGCCCGGAGGCAGGTTAATGATTTTAACATCGGCGCCCTTGTTAATCAGAACCTGGGCGAGCTGGTCGCGGGCGCTGATAACGTGAGGGTTGGAACTGCTATCTGAATCAAACACAATGTAAACTGTACGGGAATTGAAGGCAACCGACTGGAAATCTGCCAGCAATGCTTTACCACCGAACTTGTTGGTGCCCCGGAAATTCCAGACTCCGGTCAGACCCAGAACCAGCCCGGCACCGGCCGAAACCAGCGCATCAACCTTTTTGGTACCTTCGGTAATGAAGCAGGGCACCGTGGGATCTCCCAGATTTTTACGGCAGCGCGGTGGCACATCGAGTCGGTTGGCCTGGTGCGGAGGGTTTTCATATTTTACCCGGCGGATCCTGCCATCCTCGCGCTTCTCCTCACGCGGGTTGTCCGGACGATACTGGTAACCCACGATCTCGCCATCCACTCCATGCAGCGGGATCAGGATCCCCGCCGGGCGCCGCCGCTGTTTTGCGCTGAATCCTAGTTCCACCAGTTCCGGCCCGGAGCCATAGACAGAGCGATAGCCCCGTTCTTTAATAATTTCGATGGAGATAGCTGAACTTTTCAGATGTTCCAGGTGCGATTGTAATAACTCCGGGACCTCAGTTGAGAATTGCTCCGTCATATCCTTCCCCTTCAGTAAAAATAAGCCGGTTAACTAAGCTGAAAAACAAAAAAATAAATTAGCTGTCCGGTGGAGAAGGTTTAAACAAAAGCATAAACAGTGAGGGTGACATTCTCGCATCAAATTCCGGAAAGGACGGTAGAGTGTAATTGCGCCGATTTTCAGGGCGGGCATTGCCAATATCTGAATCTGGTCGGCGGCAGTAACAGCCAACCCAGGCGCGTATCAGTGTCCAGGGGAGTTTTTTTTCGAGGGCAACAGTCTTAATTCCTCTTTCGCGCGCCTCCCGGGCAATAGCTGCTTTTTGATCAGATGTAAACTCCACCGCTTTTCCACTGGCTGAAGTTTTACTCTGTCCCAGTTGCAGGACAGAGGGCGGTGCTTTGCCGTCCGGGTCAAATTGAACCACCTGTCCACAGATTTTGCAGGTTCCCCGGTTTTTGTTGTCTATTTCGTACTCATGCCTGCAGGAAAGTGACATACTGCACCCCCTTAATCTTTCTCAATGTAAATACCGGCGCGTACATCAAAACCAGCTTTTTCCGCTTCACAGCGGATCTTTTCCTGGATCTCATTTGCCCGGTCCAGCACCATCTTTGCCGGTGTATCTTCAGTCGAGGTTGACCAGATTTCGCCACAGTAGCGGTCGAGCCTGACGATTCTGCAACCCTGGTCAAGGTAGGTACTCACCACGGCGACTGCCTTCAGCATGCCGTTGCGCAGGTCATGAAAGGATTTGGTCAGACGGACGACATTGTCCGTGGGTGGATTCTGCTCAAGTTCATTTAAATATTCTCCAACGTCGGTGAATTTGATAATGATTGCCATTTTTCCTTTTCCTCTTCTCTTTCAGCTATATTTTTACAGATCACAAAATCGTGAATATGCGAGCAATAGGCGTGCTGATTGACGCAGGTCAAATAGTTACCGTTTACCAGAAGCGACTTCCGCTCAAGATGTGCACTGCGGTGAAGGCATTTTTTATTCGGACAAAGATCGGCCGAGTTACAGCGGTAGCCCATGAACATCAGTTTCTCCCGCGTTTTTTGCTACGCTGCTCAATCTCAATATCTACGAAGGTCAGCAACAGGACAAAAGCCAGGATAATTCCGATTGCAAACAGTATAAACTCAAACATACTCATCTTCTCCTGTGGATTTTTTCGGTATCAGCTCATATTCTCTGATCAGGGAGGAGCAATGGGCGGTCCGGAAGCCGTAATCCGGTTGATCACCGTAGCCACCAGAATGTCGGTGCACGCCGTGGCAATAAGGGCAGTCTGGCACTTTGAGCACCCACACCCCGTCGCGTCTGCGGTGGGCAATCACTTCCACCCTGGGGATTTCTTCAGTCATTTGCTTTCACCTCCTTCCAGCCTCCGCCACGGAAGCCTGAATCGGTACGCGGGTCCGGAACTCTCGGCGTTTTCTCACGGATCCAACAATCGCCAATCAGCCACCCAGCATTCTGGCATGCCTGCTGGGCGGATTCGGCTTCCCCTTCCCAGAATTCTTTAGTGATCCGATTCCAGATTCTGTACAGCTTCATTTAATTCCTCCCGTAGCCCAGATCAACCCAGGGAACGGGCTTTTTAATGTCATAGCCGGTTGTGTTGAGCAATTCATCCAGTAACTGTAATGCGCGCGTCCGGCGACTGCCTTTAATACTGAATAATCTGTGAATTTTCATTTTTTAGCCTCCTCTTTTTTGTTATCGCAGTTAGTTTGCCTGACCTCCTTCGTCTGGAATTCACATTTCAGCGCCCGCAGGGCGCGGATCTCCAGGGCATCAAAGCTGGCAGGGCGTCCACCACGGCGCCCCATCCGACGGTAATGCTCGCGTCCATATTTCAATAAAGTTGCATAGCCACCCTTGCGCCGGGCAGCACGCTGGGCTTCATTGATCATGGTTGCCTTCCTTTGCCTGCTTTTCCCGGATGGCGAGCAGGATGTCCGGAATGAGTTCCGGGAATTCACGCATTACTGCACCGTAAAATTTCATGCCGGGCCGGCGCTGCCCGGACTTTAAGTACATCCACATGACCCGCGAGATGCCCAGCCGTTTGGGTAATTGCGAATCACTGTCCCCTGCCTGCTTGATTAAAAGCTCAACTACCCTGTCCACCTACTCCCTCCTGTAACTTTTGTTGCGATTATGTAATCCTGAATTTATAATACGTAACGTGTGTGACGGTTAATATGTCTCTATTATAGCATAAAAAATGCAAATGTCAACACTATTATAGTAACTTTAGTGTATTGAAATGAGTTTGAAAGGACGGTAACATGTGTTACATTATGGAAGCAAATGAAATAGGCAGAATTATTAAAGAATTACGTCAAAAGAGGAATATGACACAAGAAGAGCTTGCAGAAGCGATAGGTAAATCTAGGAATTACCTCGCGATGATTGAGTCTGGAAAGCGCCAGGGTAAATTCATCTTAAAGCAGATAGCTGATGTGTTGGGCGTAGATGTTGCTGTTATATATGGTGAGAAGCCGATGCCGCCGGTCAAACCCAGACCCAAATCCCTGAGATCCCTCTTCCGTGAGTTTGAAGATAAGATGAAAGGGATGGAAATCCGCGAGATACCGGTACTGGGCTATGTGCCTGCTGGTCAGCCACTAGCGGCCGAAGAATCGGCTGCCGGGCATATCCCGGTGCCCAAAGAGATCCTGGGAATTTACCAGGACAAGCCCGGGCTTTTTGCGGTGATCGTGTCAGGCGAATCGCTGAAGGGCGATGGCATCCTGCCGGGTGATTACCTGATCGTTGACCCGGGACAGAAAGAGATTGTGAACGGACGGGTTTACATCTGCCGGATTGAGAACGAGGTCACAGCCAAACACGTCTTCCTTTTCGATGATAAAGTGCAGCTTGTGCCCTCGAATGATAAATACAATATCATTGAGCCGCAACAGCTTGAAATACTGGGACGCGTGATCAAGTCGATCAAAATGATAGATTTGTGAGTGAAGCAAGATGTCTTATTACGACCCTGGAGTTTGGGTTCATCCAAACGACAGTTTAATCAAGAGTGTCGAACAAAAAATACAACAGGATAAATATTTGCAGGTTGTACCTAGAAGTTCCGGGTTTCTCCCTCCCCGCTATAGTGAGTATTTCGTACGGATTAAGTCCACCCAGGAATTGCTGAGATTAGCAGAAGCCCAAGATCAGACAGGGAAGATTACGATTACTCTTTTGGAAGGGAATGCCAGAATACTCAGGCAGGGGCATTTCAATATCAAAAATATTCATCGGAATCCAGATACTGGGGCCAAAATCTATCCTCCACATCATATGCACTTTCCTACAGAAAAATATTCTAACCTGAGACGCCGGCCTGCTTATGCGTATCCTGTAAAGTGTAGTTCTGCAAGGAATGATATTTTGAATA
>Ga0078972_1013659_pt1 | contig 13268 bp, 10 predicted proteins | sample YelNatPaOPGAMG01_FD_67568 | JGI IMG/M metagenome (GOLD analysis project Ga0078972, IMG submission 67568) | Hot spring thermophilic microbial communities from Obsidian Pool, Yellowstone National Park, USA - OP-RAMG-01 (SPADES assembly) (version 2) | ecosystem: Environmental > Aquatic > Thermal...
TGTTTATTTCCCTATAAAGAATATGCATTGCGAGACCCGCTGAGCCCGCTTTATAGGGTAAAGGAGAAATGAGAAGGAAGCGGAATTTGGCGGATTTATAAATCGTTCCCTTCTCCTTGGCCAAAAGTTCCTTCCTTGCTCTTATCAAATAGCTTTCCATAACCTTAATAATTATACCACCCAATCCCATTAGATTGTATATAAAACGAGGAAGGGGAGCTTACTTCGGGAATATGTTAAGCTCCCCTTCCTCAGTAAAAGGACCTGCTGCTGCGAATTACTTCTTGGTTGGTGCGGGCTTCTTGGGTGCTGGCTTCGCTGGAGTGGTTGGCTTTGCGGGTGCAGCGGGCTTCTTGGGTGTGGGCTTCTTGGGCGCGGCTGATTTTGCTTTGACGGTGGGTTTCTTCGCAGCGACAGGCTTCTTCGCAGCGGCCTTCTTTACCACGGTCTTCTTCTTAGGGACGACCTTGGTTACCTTCTTGGCCTTCGTCGTGGTGGTTTGTTTCGGCGCGGGCTTTTGGGGTGCGGGCTTCTGCGTTACGGCTTTCTTCGCAGCGGGCTGAGTGGTCGTAGTGTGCCCAGGCACAACCTTCACGGTTTTCTTGGGAGCGGCTTTATGAGCGGGGACATTAGTGGTGGCGGGAGCAGCGAACATGAGCGTGGTGGAGGCCACTGCAATAGCGAGAAGATAAGCCAACTTCTTCATCCTATTTCACCTCCTTTCTTTTAATATTTAGACTAATTATAATGAAATTTGTTCAAATGTGCAAGAAAAAATTTGAACATCTCTAAAACTATAACTTAATATTAAGTTATGGAGGAAAGGACTGACCGCTGGCGCATACTCTTCGCCCTGCTTCTCGGCGTAATAATGGGACCAATTGACGCCAGCATTGTTAACATCAACCTCCCCTTAATAGCTGAATCCTTCTCCGTCCCTGCTTATCGTATAGCCTGGGTCTCTATTTCCTATCTCCTTATGCTCAGCACTCTTCTCCTTCCTTTTGGAAGATTGGGGGATATGTTCGGCTTTAAGAAAATTTATCTTTCCGGCGTCCTTATTTTCACCTTCCTATCCCTTATCTGCGCCCTTTCCCCGAGTTTTCTCTTCCTTGTGATTTCCCGCGGATTACAAGCTATTGGGGCAGGGATAACGATGTCCCTTGCCCCAGCGATAATAACTGCTATTTTCCCCGCAAGGGAAAGGGGAAGGGCTTTAGGATTCAACGCTCTTTCAGTTGCCCTTGGGTTGGCTATTGGACCAAGCCTTGGCGGATTCCTCGGCTCGCTTTTCGGTTGGCGCTCCATCTTCCTCGTGAATATCCCTATCGGCATTCTCACTTTTGCCCTAAATCTTAAACTTCTTCCCAAAGATGGCGGGAAGAGAGAAACGGAATTCGATTTTTTGGGCGCTTCCCTCTCCTTCGCTTCCCTCCTCTCGTTTCTCCTTTTCATAACCGAAGCCCCAAAATTCGGTTTTATTTCTCCCTTCCTCTTACTCTTATTTCTCAGCCTCCTTCTCATCTATGCCCTAATCAAATGGGAAGGGATTACCACTGCCCCTCTTATAGATTTATCCCTTTTCAGAAACAGGGTCTTCTCCCTTGCGCTCTCCTCCGCCTTCCTTAATTACCTCACCCAATACATCCTCATTCTCTCCCTTCCCTTTTATCTCCAGAGGATTCTCCATTATTCGGCGAAGGATGCGGGAGCGGTAATGACCGCTTTCCCCCTCACAACCCTCTTCATCGCCCCTTTCGCTGGTTGGATTTCGGATAGAATCGGACACAGATTGCCTGCCCTCCTCGGTCTCTCACTTTGCACGCTTTCAGCCTTTCTTTTTCCTTTTCTCGCTCCAAACGAGGAGAAAATCTCTATTATCTGGCGTCTGAGCCTCTACGGATTTGGCACGGGTCTGTTCCAATCTCCAAACAACAGCGCGGTTATGGGGGCGGTGGGGAGGGAGAGATTGGGGATAGGGGGAGGAATGCTGGCAACCGTTCGCAATATGGGGATGGTTTTCGGCTTGGGGACAGCGAGCGCGGTAATATCTTGGCGCTTAAAAATTTACTCCTTACTGAAACTTGAGAATGCCTTTTTCCTTTCTTTAAAGGATGCCTTTTTATCTGCGGGGTTAATCTCCTCCCTAACGGTAATCCTTGCCATAGCCAATTTCTTCCCTATTGACAAACGAGGAAACTTGGTTAAAATGATTAATAGCAAAGGAAGGTGAACATTGATGTGGCAAAGGTTCACGGAAAGAGTTAGAAAAATCATCCGCTACGCCCAAGACGAGGCGCAGAGGTTAGGGGATTCTTATGTGGGGACGGAGCACCTGCTCCTGGCGATAACGAGGGATGCGGATTGTGTGGCGGCGAGAGTATTAGAGAGGATGGGTGTAAATCTGGCTCGTCTGCGTGCGGAGATTGAGCGTGAATTGAAAGCCAATCCCTTCGCGATACGCCCTATTCCGCCTGAGGAAGTAATGCCCTCCCATAAGGTAAGCAAGGTTATGGAGCTAGCTTATGATGAGGCACGCCAGATGGGAGCTTCCTATGTGGGAACGGAGCATATCCTTTTAGGGTTGATAAGGGAAGGCGAAGGTTTGGGAGCGATAATTTTAAGGAGGATGGGCATAGATTTGGAGAGGGCAAGGCGTGAAGTTATAGAGCATCTCCAGGAGGAAGGGCTTAACTTGGGGACTTCAACCTTAAGGCGACCCCGGACGCGCACCCCTACTCTTGATGAATTCGGCAGGGATTTAACCCAGCTCGCAAGGGAACGCAAGCTTGACCCAGTGATAGGAAGGGAGAAGGAAATAGAGAGGGTGATTCAGATACTGACGAGGCGAACGAAGAACAATCCCGTTTTAGTGGGTGAGCCCGGGGTGGGCAAGACGGCTATAGTTGAGGGGCTGGCGCAGGAGATTGCCCGAGGTGATGTTCCCGATATTCTCAAAGATAAGAGGATAGTGAGCTTGGATTTAGGAAGCTTGGTGGCGGGGACGAAATATAGAGGGGAATTTGAGGAGAGGATGAAGAGGGTTTTGGACGAGGTGCGGAGGAGTCAGAAAGAGGTGATATTGTTCATTGACGAACTGCATACCCTTGTGGGAGCTGGTGCTGCTGAGGGGGCTATAGATGCCTCCAGCATTTTAAAGCCCGCGCTTTCTAAGGGAGAGATACAGTGCATAGGGACAGCCACCCTTGATGATTATCGCAAATATGTGGAAAAAGACCCCGCTTTGGAGAGGCGCTTCCAGCCCGTGAAAGTGGAGGAGCCGAGCGTTGAGATGACGATTGAGATTCTCAAGGGGCTGAGACGCCGCTATGAGGAGCATCATATGGTTCAGATAACGGATGAGGCGATTGAGGCAGCTGTTCGCCTATCCAAACGCTACATCACGGATAGATATCTCCCCGATAAAGCCATAGACCTTATGGATGAAGCTGCATCCCGAGTGAAGCTCAGGGCTTCTCTTCCTCCCGAGAATATAAGAGCCTTGAAGGAGGAGCTTGAGCGTATTGAGGAAGAGAAGGAAAGCGTTGCCACGACACTTGATTATGAGAGATTGCAGAGGTTAAGAGAGAGGGAGGAGGAGCTGAGGAAAAAGCTGGAGATATTGGAGAAGGAGTGGGAGGAGGAGAGAAGCAAGGTGGAGCTGGTTGTAACAGCTGAGGATGTAGCGAAGGTGGTGTCAATCTGGACAGGCATACCTGTTTCTCGCCTTGTTGAAACGGAGAGGGAGCGTCTCCAGAGGATGGAGGAGATATTGAGCCAGAGGATTATCGGGCAGGAGGAAGCGATAAGGACCGTTAGCAGGGCGATAAGGCGCGCCCGCTCAGGAATAAAAGACCCTCGCAGACCCATTGCCTCCTTCATTTTCGTAGGTCCAACTGGGGTGGGGAAGACAGAGACCGCTAAGGCGCTCGCCGAGTTCTTATTTGACAATGAGGACGCTATGGTGCGCCTTGATATGTCGGAGTATATGGAGAGATTCAATGTCTCAAGATTGATTGGTGCGCCGCCTGGTTATGTTGGCTACGAGGAAGGAGGACAATTAACGGAGGCAGTGAGGAGACGCCCTTATACCGTTGTCCTCTTGGACGAGATAGAGAAAGCTCATCCCGATGTTTTCAACATCCTTATGCAGGTTATGGAGGATGGAAGGCTCACCGATTCCCAAGGAAGAGTTGTTGATTTCAAAAACACCCTAATCATAATGACTTCAAATATAGGAACCAAAGATGTATCATCAAGGAGGAGAATAGGCTTCACCTCCGATTTGAGGGATTATTACTATGAGGAAACGAGGGAAGCATTGCTTGAGCGAGTGAAGAGCACCTTCCGTCCCGAATTCCTCAATCGCGTTGACGAGATAGTATTCTTCAAGGACCTTTCCTTTGAGGAGATAAAGAAGATAGTGGACCTGTTTATTAAGAGGATAAACGAGCAATTGGCTGAACATTCCCTTAAATTGGAGATAACTGATAGAATGAGGGAGATGCTGGCAAAAGAAGGATTTGACCCTGCCTTCGGAGCGAGACCTCTCCGCAGGACGATTCAGAGATACATAGAAGACCCCCTTTCCGAGCACATCTTGCGGGGAGAATTCAAGGAAGGAGATACAATCCTCGCGGATGTCGATGAGGAAGGGAAGGTTATGTTTCTCCGCAAAGAGGAACCCGTCGGGGCGGTGAGCGGGAAAGAAGGATAGATTTAAATGCCTCGGGAGAAGGTCCGCTACCGCTGCTCTCGCTGTGGCTACGAGAGCGAACAATGGATGGGCAGATGTCCCGAATGCGGAGAATTCGGCACCCTTGAGGAGCTGAAGATAAGGGAAGAAAGAGAGAAGAGAGAATCCCCTCGCATAGCTCCCCTTAAGCAGGTGGAAATAGCAAAGGATGAGAGGTTCTCAACGGGTGGGGAGGAAATGGACAGGGTGTTGGGTGGAGGGATTGTGAGAGGAGCGGTGATTTTGCTTGGAGGAGAGCCGGGCATAGGAAAATCCACCCTCCTTTTGCAAGTCGCTTCCAAGCTCTGTGAGAGGGGAAATGTCCTCTATGTGTCAGGGGAGGAAAGCCCATCCCAGGTAAAGCTGAGGGCATCTCGCTTGAAAATAAATGAGGAGAGGCTCCTTTTGCTCGCTGAGACGGATGTTGAATCCATTGCGGAAAGCATCCTTTCCCTTAAACCGGAAGCGGTGATTATTGATTCAATTCAGACAATCTATCATCCGGAAATAGAATCTCCACCCGGAACAGTCAGCCAAGTCAGGGAATGCGCCTTCCGCTTGATAAATCTCGTTAAGCCCCTTGGCATTCCCCTTTTCTTAGTTGGGCATATCACGAAAGAGGGCACCCTCGCTGGCCCCAAGACATTGGAGCATATGGTGGATTGTGTCCTCTACCTTGAAGGGGATGGAGTTCACCCTTGGAGGATATTGAGGGCAACAAAGAATCGTTTCGGCTCAACGAACGAGGTCGCTATGTTTGAGATGAGGGAAGAGGGAATGGTGGAGGTCAAAAATCCCTCCCTTGAGCTCTTAGCGGAGAGGGATAAGCACGCCGTTGGCTCCGTTGTTACGGCGATTATGGAGGGAAGCCGTCCCCTCCTTCACGAAGTCCAAGCCCTTGTAACCTATTCGCCTTTTCCCCAGCCGAGAAGGATGGCGCAGGGAGTTGATTATAATAGATTTGTCATAATGGTGGCAGTTTTGGAGAAGAAGCTCGGATTGAAGCTCTATCAACAGGATGTGATAGTTAATGTTGTAGGAGGGATAAGAATTGATGAGCCGGCAGCTGATTTAGCTATGGCAATGGCTATATTCAGCAGCGCGAAGAGCCAGCCTCTGCCGCCGGACCTCCTCGTTTTCGGAGAGGTTGGGCTTGGTGGGGAAATAAGAAGCGTTCCCTGGGCGCAAAGTAGATTGGAGGAAGCGGAGAGATTGGGCTTCTCCAAGGCACTTATCCCCAGACACAATCTCAAGAAAATAAGCCCACCACAGGGCTTGAAAATCCTCGGTGTGAGCAATCTTAAAGAAGCGGTAGGCATCCTGCAAGGAGGCGAAGAATGGTAGATAGGATTAAGGAACTCGCAAAATCCCTTTTGAGCGAAGGGAAAGTTGATGTCATCATCGCTTATGGGCAAGGTTCCTTCCCCTTCCGCACCATTCCCATATTCATTGAGAAGGTGGAGGATGTTGATAAAATAATCTTCAATTCCTTCTGCTATCATAATCTCGCCAAGTATATCCCCCAGGAAAGCGATAAGAAAATCGGCATAGTTGCCCTCGGTTGCACGGCGAGAAGCCTCTCTATCCTGCTTCAGGAAAGGCAGATAGATAGGGAGAATCTCTATATAATAGGTGTAGCTTGCCCAGGAATGATAGATTTCAACAAGCTCGCCCGAAAAGTGAATCTCAGGCTCGTTAGGGAGATAAGAGAGGAAGGGGAGGAATTGGTAATTTTGCCTCAAGGTATAAGGCTGCCGAGGGAGGATTTCCTTTATAAGTCCTGTTCGGTTTGCTCTTATCCCACTCCTCTCCTCTATGACGAGCTCCTCGGCGAGAAGAGGGAGGGGCAGCTCGCTTTCCCCGATGTGGAGGAGATGGAGAAGATGTCTTTGGAGGAACGCAAGAATTATCTTAATGAGAGATTCGCCCTCTGCATTCGCTGTTTCGCCTGTCGTCTCTCCTGCCCTTCCTGCTATTGCAAGGAATGCTTTGCGGAAAGCCTCCTTCCTCGCTTCGTCTCCCATCAGATAACTACCGAGGATAATCGGCTTTTCCATCTCAATAGGGCAATGCATCTCGCAGGGCGTTGCGTTTCCTGCGGAGATTGCCTGCGAGCCTGCCCCCTAAATATCCCGATGTTCGACCTCCATAGGAAGTTGGAGAAATCCGTCTACGAATTGTATCAATATGTCTCCGGGATAAACCCATCTCAACCTCCCGTCTTGGCAACCTATTCACCGAAAGACCCCGACCTGGAAGGAGAGTGAAGATGAAGAAAATCTATTACGCCAAAGAGGAAGATATTAAAAAATTTTTGCAAAATTTAGAGGAGAAAATGACGGTCATCGCGCCCCGAAACTGGGGCGATGTGGTGGTATATGCCCAGATTGAAAATCCCGACGAGTGGGTGAGGGAAGGGTTGCCAGTGCGTCCCCTCAAGGAATGGTTCTTCCCCGCTTCGGAGCACCTCTTCTACTTCCGAGACGGGAAGATTGTTGAACCTAAAAATCAGGATGAGCCCTTCCTCATCTGGGGAGCGAGGATGTGCGATATAGCAAGCCTGAAATTTCTTGATAAAGTCTTCAATAGCGTCTATAAAGACCCTTACTATATCAGGAGAAGGGAGCTCGCTACGATAGTTCTCCTCCGCTGTCGTGAACCGATGTGGGGTTGCTTCTGCAAGGAGATGGGGATAAGGGAGGAAGGGGCGGATTTGATTCTCACTCCTTTGGAGGATGGATTCCTGGTGGAGATAGGCTCGGAGAAGGGCGAGGAACTCTTGGAGAAATCGGGGATGGAATTTGAGGATGGCGAGGGAAGAATTGGAGAGAGGGATGAATTCCTCAGGAGATTTGAGGAATCATTTGATGAGATATATGATAAGCAGGGGATATATGATTTCTTGAAGGGGGCTTGGGAGCATCCCATATGGGAGGAACTCGCAAGGAGATGCTTGGGATGCGGCATCTGCACTTTCCTCTGCCCAACCTGCCACTGCTTTGACATTGAGGACGAAAACCTCACTCTTCAAGTTGGTGCTCGCTTCCGATGTTGGGATACCTGTCAATTCTCCCTCTTCACCCTCCAAACCTCGGGGCACAATCCCCGCCCAACGAAAAAGGAGAGGGTAAGACAGAGATTTATGCATAAGCTCGTCTACTGCCCGGAGAGATATTCGGAGACATTCTGCACGGGTTGCGGCAGGTGCGTCAGGCTCTGTCCCGTTAACATAGACATAAGGGAAGTTTTGAAGCTGGCAACTACCCAAGGGGTGACTCCTACTGGTCAACCTTAGGGCAAGGGAGATAATCAGGCGGAAGAGGGATGGGTTAAATTTAAGCGGTGAGGAGATATGGTGGTTTGTTGAGGCTTTCTTGAAAGGCGAGTTTGGGGAAGGGGAGATGTCCGCGTTTTTGATGGCTGTTTTCCTCAGGGGGATGGATAGGGAGGAGACCTATCATCTCACAATGGCGATGGCTTACTCGGGCGAAATCCTTGACCTCTCCCAAATTGAGGGAATCAAGGTGGATAAGCATTCAACGGGTGGAGTTGGCGATAAGGTTACCCTCATTTTCGCTCCCTTAGTGGCTTCAGCTGGTCTCATCGTTCCCAAGCTCTCGGGAAGGGCTTTGGGTCATACCGGCGGGACGATTGATAAATTGGAGGCTATACCGGGATTCAGGGCTTCCTTAAGCAGGGAGGAATTTCTTTCCCAGTTGAAGAGGATTGGATTGGCTGTGTCGGCGCAGACGGAGGAGCTCGCTCCCGCCGATAAATACATTTATTCCCTGAGGAATAGGATAGCCTGTGTGGAGAGCCTTCCCCTGATTGTCTCAAGCATAATGTCGAAGAAGATAGCGGGCGGAGCCGATGTCATTATCATAGATGTGAAGTCGGGAAGAGGGGCATTTATGAGCGGGGAGGAGGCGAGGAGGTTGGCGGAGGAGCTGGTTGCGATTGGGGAAATGGCGGGGAAGAAGGTATCCGCTGAGATAACGCCAATGGACCAGCCGCTTGGCTATGCAGTGGGAAGGGCTTTGGAGGTAAAGGAAGCGATTGAGGTTCTGAAGGGAAATGGACCGGAGGATGTTAGGGAGGTCTGCCTTTCTCTTTCTGGGTTGGCATTTTGGAGGGCGGGAATATCCAGTTCAAGAGAGGAAGGGAAGAGAAAGGCGGAGGAGCTGCTGGAAAGCGGAAAGGCATTGGAGAAGTTCGCCCAATGGATGGAGGCGCAGGGAGCGAACCCGAGGATAATTGACGATTTCTCTCTTTTGCCATCTGCGGATAGCAAGCCCTTATTTGCCGATAAAAGGGGAATAGTCAAAGGGATAGATTGCAAAAGAGTGGGCGAGATATCGCATATCCTTGATGTTCATCCGGGAGGAGGGATAGTTCTGGGGAGGAAAGTAGGAGATGAGGTAAAGGAAGGCGAGGAATTGGCGCTTTTATACGGGGAGGAGCCCAATCTAAGCAAGGCTTGGGAGGAGATGAAGGGTGTATTCCTCATAGAATGATGCGAGGCTTCCCATAGGGAGGCGTGGCGTTCTTTTTTTCTCAAAAATAAAGATTTCCCTCTCTACCGCTTGAAATAAGCAATACCACCCTAGAAATGGCAATTATAAAATCGGGCAACTGAAGAATGCCCTCGTTTAGGTCAAGTCCCTTTAAAAAGGAATCTCGGATGTTATTGGAATTATAGAGATATTTGGACTTGCTAAAAAGGAAGGGGGTTTTGTCATTGCGAGGGCTCCCGTAGGGAGGCCGTGGCAATCTCAAATGAAAGTGTTTCGTCGCTTTTCTCCTCGCATCTATGGGTATAAGTTTTTAATAAGGTGTTTGTCTTCTCCCCTCTTATGGGACCATCCTCATAAGTCGAAATTATAAAATCCAATTTTGACATATACGATACCTCCTTTTCTCTCCCCCAATTAGAAAAGGCTTCAATTTCATTCCCAATCGCTATTTATACTCTTTATCCTTCATCCATTTCAAAAACCTATACCCATGCCAGCAATGACAGTGGTATGATTGTCATTGCGAGGCTTCCCTTCGGGAAGCCTCGCAATCTCGGTTCGCAAACCTTAACAACTCATTTACATTCCAAATAGTTAACTTTAAAATTTTCAAAAAGAGAGAAGAAAAATGGATGATTACCAAAAAGACGAAGCCATCATCTTCAGGAAGCCAAGAGAGATTAGGGAGGTAGGAACTTATGTTCGTCATTTTCAGCCTAATCTTGGGAATTAGTTCCTCTTTGCTGGCTCAGGGGAATGTGGCGATTATCCACATCAATCCTCAAAAAGAGCTCGGGAAGGTCAATCGCATGGTTTTGGGAAACAATCAGATAGGATATCAATACGACGCCTGGGAATGGACAACACCGGAGTATTCTAATAGAGGCTCGGGGATATGGGACCCGGATAAGAATCAACCTGTAAAGGAAATGGTCGGATTCGCAAAGGATATCGGTATGACGATAGCCCGCTATCCAGGTGGATGTGGCTCCCATAGGTTCAATTGGAAGAAGGCGATTGGTCCTTTGAGCGAACGACCCAATCAGAAATTCGGTCTTCCTGAATTCCTTCGCTTCTGCTCCGCCATAAATGCAATCCCCATAATCACCGTGGCGGAATATTACGGGACTCCTCAGGACGCAGCCGATTTAGTTGAATATCTCAATGCTCCCGATGATGGGAAGCATCCTTGGGCAAGGAAAAGGGCGGAGGATGGACATAAGGAGCCTTGGAATGTCATCTGGTTTGAGTTCGGGAACGAAAGCGACCACGGCGACCATAAAGGGAAAAGATATACTGCAGAGGAATATGCCAGGCTTTATCGGGAATATCGCTCAGCTATGAAGAAAGTTGACCCGAGGATAAAGCTCGGCGCCGTCCTCTTTAACGATGTCACTACTCCTATCAACTCCTGGACAAGGGAGGTCGTCAAGCTCACAGGAGATATAGCGGATTTCTACATCCATCACGCCTACATCCCCCATTATGATAGAAACGATGGAGTTCCCGATGCCAAAACCCTATTCCAAATCGCTCTCGCTGGTCCACGCCAGATGGGGGAATTTTATAGGGAATTAAGAAAGTTCATAAATGAGACGACGGGAAGGGATATTCCCCTGGCGATAACCGAATTCAATGGGCATTTCGTTCAGGAGAAACCCGTCCCCTATCGGTTGAGCCTCGGCTGTGCCCTCGTCGTTGCGGAGCTATTGCAGGTTTTCCTTCAACCAGAATTCAACATAGCCAATGCTCAGTATTGGCAGTTCGCAAACGAATATTGGGGGATGGTGAAGGGATACAATCCTCCCTACACTCTTCGCCCCGCCTATTGGGTTTTCTGGCTCTACAATCATCACTTCGGCGATATTTTGATAGACGCGAAAGTAGAGTGCGATAGATATGATTGCCCTGGTGGTTATGGCGTGATACCCCAAGTGGGCAAGCCCACGACTTTCCGCCTCTATCCAGGAAACATCCTCCCCAAGCAGAAATGGGAATTGAAGGAGGTCAAGGGAGTTAAACAGTGGGAGGAAGCAGATGGAACTCTCTTTGTGGAGATACAAACGGAGGAGGATTTGAACTACTATCATGCGAGGAAGAGGATGTCGGCTGAACCATTGACGGGCTATAGGGTAACTGCGGAGATAAGAACAGAGGGATTGGAGAAATCAAAGGGAGCGCAGATACAGGTTGGGGATGCAAGGGGATGGCTGGCAACGCAATCGGCGTCGCTATCGGAGGAAGTTAAAAGCTCTGAATGGAAGAAGGTGAGCGTGGATTACATAACGCTTCCCGATACGAAGGAGATAGAAATCCTTGCGAGGAGGCTTGAGGGAGGAGGCAGCAGGGGAAAGATTTGGGTTAGGAATGTCGTAGTGGAGAAGTTTCAGCCCTTCAGCTTGGGGGCAGTGCCCTATCTCAGCGTCATAGGGAGCAAGGGCGAGAAGGGGAGGAAGATATATTTGGCGATAGTGAATAAGAAGATGGAGGGAACGATGGAGACGAGGATAGAGGGAGTGAGAGCGAGGAGAGGGAGGGCTTTTTCTCTAACTGGACCGAGCGTTGACGCTACGAATGAAGAGATTGCGGAGAATGTGCGAGTTAGGGAGATAGGGGTGGAGATAAGGGGCAATATCGCGATGGTATCGCTTCCTCCCCATTCCTTTACAGTAGTTGAGTTGGAGCTATAACTAGAAGTTTCATTGGATTGAATGGCTACTTCAACGAGCTGTGTAATCTCGTAACATTTTTTGGGGAGGAATACGGTTCGCAAACCAAAGGTTTGCGAACCGAGATTGCCACGGGCTCCCGTAGGGAGCCCTCGTATCTATGAGTATAGGTTTTTGATGGGTTATTCGCCTTTTACTTCCCTATGGATTCGTTCTTAAATTTTCATTTTTAAAACCCTTGGATTACGAATCGGCTTGAGAATTTTGAATTATATGATAGAGCATTTCCTTCCCCAACACTTTTAAAGAATCGGATTTTTAGCCAAATTATAATTTCCTCTCGTTATTCCCTATCCATTTCAAAAACCTATACCCATGCCAGCAATGACAAAAAACTTCTTCCTTTTTAGCAAGTCCAATATCTTTTTGAAATTGTTCACGAGCTCAAACTGGAGATTTCCTTCTCTATCTCTTCTACATTTATTGGATAACGAGCGAACCTCTGCCTTATGTAGAGCATTGCAAGATAGTTCTCCAAGGGCATTCCCTTGAAGGGGACATTGCTCGTCGTGAGGAAATGACCTCCTCCGGGAGAAGCATCCCTTATCGCCCTGAGGGTATCAATCATCACCTTCCTCGGCGATTCCATATGCAAGATAGCGCAATTGACATTCCCACAGAGACATACCCTATCCCCATAGAGCCTTTTCACTTCCCTTATATCCACTTTAGCCATTGGGTCAAGGGAATGGAGGGCATGGGGGCGAGCGGAGAGGAGCTGGTCTATTATCGGCATTATATTTCCATCCGTGTGAATTATTACATATAACCCCATATCCCTTTGCGCCCCTACTATCTCCTGAAGATAGGGAGTGACGAACTCGGAAAACATCTTTGGGGAAAGGAAGGGACCGGCATTGAAGCAGTAATCGGTGCATTGGGTCACGCAATCAAGTCCCGCATCCCTCAACCTTTTGCTTCTCTCTATCGCCCAATCGCGCATCCTCCCAGCGTATTGATGAGCTTCCTCCCTTTTATCGAAAAGAAAATAGGCGAATTCCTCCATATTCTCGCCAGAGGGAATTCCATAGGTTCCGCCTGCCTCACAAGCAATGAGATATTCATCTCCCACTTCCTTTTTGAGGAATTTGATGGTGAAAATCTCATCCTCAATTGTGGGAAGCCAGTTTATGCGGATTATTGAATAATCCAGCGCATCTGCAACTCTAATCATCAGTAGGGCGTTTTCAATTAGCAGATTTTCCCTCTCCTCGCCGCTCGTTCCCTTCAAATCCTCTCCCGTGAGGAACCTAACGCCTTTCCCGAACAGCTCCTCCGTCAACTGGAACT